>Ga0316204_10001066_pt1 | contig 81626 bp, 82 predicted proteins | sample 6monrhotite_MG_2_FD_205661 | JGI IMG/M metagenome (GOLD analysis project Ga0316204, IMG submission 205661) | Microbial mat bacterial communities from mineral coupon in-situ incubated in ocean water Damariscotta River, Maine, United States -... | ecosystem: Environmental > Aquatic > Marine >... | reverse complement strand
AGTTATGTAATTGGTAACGACGTAACTCACAGTCGCCGGTCTCAACGGTGGTGGCACGGATTTTTATCAGCACCTCATTCGCTTTGGGAGCAGGCTTGCTCACTTCCTGAATCTGCAACACCTCGGGGGGGCCATAGTTTGTCCAGATCGCCGCCTTCATGCTCACTCTCCCTGCCCCATAGTGATCACCAGTTTTCCGCGGACGTGTCCTTCAGCATAGTAATGCATAGCATCAGCCAGCTCCTCCAGCGGGTAGCATTTGTCGACAATCGGTTTTATCTTACCTTGCTCCAATAACTGACTTAGATCAGTAAGCCCTTTATTGGCTTTGTGCAATAACAGCCCCATCTTTATCCCACCCCTGAAAGGCGCTAACCATCCTTGCCATATAACCCGGTTCACAAGAGCTGTCTCTCCACCCACCATTACATAGCGCCCGTTACTATTAAGGGCGCGTTTATAGTCGGCGATACGATGATGGCCTTGTACATCGAGGATAAGATCATATTGACGACCGCTTTGAGTAAAGTCCTGCTGGGTATAGTCAATGACATGCTCTGCTCCCAGCTGGCGTACCAGGTTCATTTTGCTAGCGCTACAGACAGCGGTGATCTCTGCTCCCAAAAGTTTAGCCAATTGGATAGCAAAAGTACCTACGCCACCGGAAGCGCCGTTAATGAGCACACTTTCTCCCGTTTTAATTCTGCCTTTATCACGTAACCCTTGTAGCGCCAGTAGACCTGCCTGGGGCACAGCGGCTGCATGCGCAAAGCTAAGATTGGTCGGTTTGGGAAACAGGGCGTTTTGATCTGCAGCGACATATTCGGCAAAGCCTCCCCAGTGACAACGGGATAGATCCCCATACACCTCATCCCCCACCTTGAAGTGACTGACGGCACTACCCACCTCCATCACTGTACCGGCGACATCAGCACCGAGGATATTGTATTTTGAAGTCAGTGTACGTACGACGCGATTTACCCATGGCGTCCCCTGAATGATCTCCCAGTCCCAGGAGTTGATTGATGAAGCATGCGTGCGAATCAGCACTTCGTTTGCTTTGAGGGTTGGGGTATCAATTTCAATGAGCTGAATTTGATCAATAGCACCGTACGCTTGCCAACTCATCGCCTTCACAGGTCTATCCCCTTTGCTGCAATAGACATTAAACTTTAGTTATTCAACATCTTTCACGATTGGATATCATTACTAACTCTATACCCTTTTCGGTTTACTCTGTAAATTATATGTCATGTTAGGTTTGATCTCAGAAAAAGTCTCCGATTATGTAAATTTTCCTCGTAATAATCCCTTTTTAAATCACTAAGGGTTATATTCCCCGATCCTGAATAACAGTGGTTTATGAATATTATTATCGTCCGCTAATTCCTTTTGCTTTTCTCGATATTTTACGAGAGCGAAAACGCAAGCCAACCCTGTTACTATTTCTAAAACAGCCGCCTGTACAAGCCCTTCAATTGGCATCCCATCCATCGCTATGCTCATAATTCGGGATAATCCATAGGACAGGTACAGTAACGCGGAAACCACTGTAGCGGTAAAGGCCAGCTTATCCACAAAAGCACCCGCTGTTATTAATATTCCGCTTGCGAGCAATGCTCCCCCAGATGCGCTTAGCTCATTCAATAAACTGACATCACCGCCAAGTTTCATGCCATAGCTTGCGTAGAACTCCACAGGTGCAAAGAGTATTGCTGCTCCAATTATTGATGCTATCAGCCCAGAGACAATCAATATGGTTTTAAGTACTTTTGAGCGTTTCATTTTCTTAAACTCCTTTCGCTAACAAATAAGCGCTTGCATATTCGCAGAGACTGACTCCGCTAAAAATATTAAGCAGATTGCTTCCGCATTTCGTCATTCCAAACGCCAGACTTAATCGTCTTCTGCACATAGGTTTTAAAGTCTGTAGCTGATCGGCCAAGTGCCTCTTCAACACCCAACATCACGTTACTGTTTCTGCCGTCAAATACCACGGTGAACAATTCACGCAGTAACCATTGCAAATCTTCTGGTACATCCTGTTCGCGTAATACGTTGATGTAGTCATCAATTGGCACAGTGGTAAATTTCACAGGCCGACTCAGTGCATCGGAGATTTCTTTGATACATTGAGCAAAGCTCAAAGCACGAGGACCAGTGAGTTCATACAATCTATTTCGATGGCTTGGCTCGGTTAAAGCAGCAACGACAACATCAGCGATGTCATCAGCATCAACAAAAGGCTCAACGGTGTCGGCTGCAGGCAAGATTAATTCACCAGCCAATATCCCCTCCAACATAAAGCTTTCACTGAAGTTCTGACAAAACCAACTGCACCTGACGATATTCCATGAAATACCGCTGGTCTGGAGTATTTTTTCTGCGCGTTGTGCGCCCTCTTCACCTCGCCCCGAAAGAAGGACGATATGTTCCAATCCGTTTTCGCGAGCGACTTGCACAAACGTTTTAATCGCGGCTTCGGCATTGGGTACAGCAAGATCCGGCTGATAGGTGACATAGGCACTGTTGGTACCCTTGATGGCAGAGGCCCATGTCTCGGGGTCCTCCCAGTCAAATGATGGGAGGGTTGATCTGGAAACAGCACGCGTAGCATAACCAAGGGCTTGTAAGCGATGATTGACTCGCGCACCTGTTTTGCCGTTTTTACCAATAATGAGAATAGGTTGGTTTTTCATGATGTCGATCTCCTATTTGTTGTTTGATGTTGGCTTTGAACGAACAGCGTGCTCGTCACGGGTATAATATGGGCGAGAAAAAATGGATGAACAATCACAATTAATCCATTTATATTGATCAATCGTCTAATCATTCTAGACAATAGGTAAGTCTGCATGGCAACATACAAACCATGCCGCGCACCAATACAAACATCGCACATTTCACTGACCCGCTCGGTGAAACCCTGCATCTGCTCCGGCTCACCGGCACGCTTTACTGTCGATCTGAGTTAACAGCGCCCTGGGGTATAGACCTGCCCTCATTTGATGACTGCATGATGTTTCATATCGTCACCGCGGGTCACTGCTGGCTGGATGTTGAAGGCGAAACACCCCGCCTACTGCAACAAGGTAGTTTGACGCTTGTTCCCCACGGCAACGGTCACTGTATGCGCAGCAGTCCTCAAGAAGAGACGGTGCCGTTGTTCGATATACCTGTTGAGCAGATAAGCGATCGTTATGAGGTCATGCGCTATGGCGGCACAGGTGAATTAACCCACCTTACCTGTTGTGTCGTACGCTTCGATCATGTGGCGGGCCAGCAACTTATAAGATTGCTACCCAAGGTGTTACAGATCGACAGCTGGGGCGATGATGAAGATAGCTGGCTGCAAAGCACGCTTCGTTTCATTGCTCGTGAAGCCAGGGAATTGCGACCGGGTGGAGAAACCGTCATCACTCATTTGGCCGACATTCTGATTATTCAGGCAATCCGCTCGTGGATTGATTCAGCACCCGAAGCAGAACGGGGGTGGCTTGCCGCCCTGCGCGACAAGCAGATTGGAAGGGCGCTCGCAACTATTCACCGGGAGCCTGAAAAAGACTGGAATGTCGCCTCGCTGGCCAAAGAGGTCGGTATGTCGCGCTCGGGTTTTTCGGCTCGATTTACTCACCTGGTGGGTGAGTCTGCCATGCGGTATCTCACCCAATGGCGCATGCAGCTCGCTCGTGTGCAACTACAGGAAACCTCGGATTCTCTCTCCATGCTCGCTGACCGCCTCGGGTATCAATCCGAAGCCGCTTTTTGCAGAGCATTCAAACGGGTATTCGGCGTGCCGCCAGGAAGCGTTCGCCGCACAACATAGCTCTCACTTAGGAACACGCGTTAACAAAGACTCAGATTTACTGCTTTGCAGATTTCCCGATTCTACCGTTTTTACATCTATGAGTAAGCGCTAAAGGTAATGGGCGTTGGAATCATTTCGAAACCAAACTCGCAACAACAATCCCTGGGAGAACCAAAGCCAAAACAATCGTCGCACCCGAGGGCCAGTCCATTAGCGCGGATAAACTTAACCCAAGCCCATATCCCACAGCACCAGTAATAAACCCATACTGTAAAGCTTTTGTTGTTAAGCGGCGCACCGCTAGTGCAGGAATAATCAAACTAGCAAAGACAAGATAAACTCCCACCAATTGAACCGAACTGGTCACAGCCACAGCAAACAAACCATAAAACAGTAAAGGATGTCGTTTAGTGCGTAGACCAAACCAAAGCGCCAGTACTAATACGGAAACCATCGCCATGGGAATTAACTGTGCATAGCCAACCCATAAAATCTGACCGGCGAGGAGTACTTTCAGTTCTTCACCACCGTGTGGATTTGAGCTTAACACTAGGATGCCAGCACAGGCCGCAAGCACGAACACGCAACCGATAATTGCTTCCTGTATATCAGTCCAACGTTTTTCGCACCAGTAGAGGAATCCTGCTCCAGCTAAAGCCGCGCTCATAGCGATTATTTGGATTTGCCAACTACCAAATTCCCACCCAAGGTTATAAGCGATAATGACACCCAAGCCAGCAATTTGTGCCACAGCGAGATCGAGAAAAATAATTCCGCGACGCAATACCTCTCTACCCAATGGCACGTGAGTTGATAACACCAATAGCCCGGCTAAAAATGCCGGACCTAAAATGCTGATATCTAACCCACTCCAGTTCATTGGTTGATGGCTTTAAGCATAAGAGCGAGCGTATCCTCAAACAAGCCAAACAGGTCACTGGCTGCATTGCTTCCACCCACCGTGTAGGGTAACTGCACAGCAGGAATGCCTGTTTTGTCTGACAACCATTCAGAAGGCCGTGCCTGCTGGTAGCCAGTGCGCAATATCATGGTGGCGCGTTGCTTATCCATCTGTTTCTTTAAACCTGCCAAATGAGAAGGGTTAGGTGGCAAGCCTGGCTTAGGTTCCAACGTGGCAACTTCCTGCATGCCTAACCAGTCCAGCAGGTATCGCCAATCTTTATGATGCGCGACAACGGTCAAACCTTTGAGCGGTTCCGCTTGTTGTTGCCATCGTTGAATAGCTATTTGCCAGCGTGTTTGAAAATCATTTAACCGATTTTGGTAATACGTCTTGTTTGTCGTATCAATTTGAGTTAGACGTTGAGCCAGCGATTTTGCGATTTTTTGTAGACGGTGCGGATCAAGATGGATATGAGGATTTCCTCCAGAGTGGATATCCCCCATGGAGCGATCCAAGACTTGTGGCACATCAAGCCGTTCTACTTGCTCCGCCGCCATAAAATAACCCGGCTGCCCTGGCTGGACTTTTCGGTTAGAGGCACGCTGTAACAACAGCGGCAACCACCCTGCTTCCAACTCTGCACCCGTGCATATCACCAAGTCCGCTTTACGCATTCTGGCAATCAAACTAGGCCGTGCCTGAATGCTGTGTACATCTTGCTTCGCTGTTGTTGCGCTATAAATTTTAACTTTCTCTCCACCAAGCTCTTCACTCAATGATGCCCACTCCGGCTCACAAGCAAAGATCTGCAATGCTGCTTGTGACGGCAATGCTACGACCAGCAGACATGCTGCCAGCAAACGTCTAAAAGTACGCATGGCTTACTCCTAAAACTGATGAGCACCATGAGCACCAAGGCTCACGACGTACTGTAGATAGATTTGATTGTCAGTATTTTCATACGATTCATCATGATTAAACTGTAACCGCACTAGGCTAAACTCGCTGTGAGCATAGTCGATCATGAGACTTGAGCGCTCCGGCTTATGGCCTTTATTATCCAGCCCTGCTTCACTCAACACATCGACATCTGACCCGGTATTATCTGCTTCCAGGCTATCGTAACGCACACCAACACGCCATTGCGTCATAAATTGGTAGATTGCCTGGGCATACCATCCTGTCTGCTCGCCCTTGTAGCTCGTCATCTCTATTGGTGGACCACTGTTTTCCAAATTCACATTGCCATCTTCGTCACGTTTGAAATATTCAAACTGTAACTTGAAATTACGTTGCGAATAATTCCCATCCGGCGCCCACTTCCATACTATGTCCAAAGCCGTTATGTCACTATCACCCGTAAATGTCGGGATCTCAGCAGCACCGCCATCGTGAACATCTCCACCACTTTGACGATCGGCCACCTCAGCCGACCAATGAGACAATCCCAATTGCCAACTATGACTTGAGCCCACATCACCACCCAACTCAATAAAGAGGGCTTTGGAACCTTTACCCTCGTCACTGGCACCACCGGCCGGGAAGCGTTCGCCACGCCCTATTTCAACCCCGACTTGAAAGAAAATATCTGTCGGCGCAAGCCAGCGTAACTGGATACCATCATCAATCAGTTGATTGCCAAACAAACCTCGATATACCAATGGTGCGTCAACAAAATCCCAGGCATGAGTATGTTGGTTGTTAAGGTAGCCGACACTGGAAAAAAAACGTCCGGCCTTTACTGTTAAACCGGAACCCAGGCCGAGTGTTTCAATATAGGCCTCCTCCAATTCCGTTTCAGTCGCCCCTTCGTGCTCGGCAATCGCCAAAGTAAGTTTGCCGAAGTACATGTCGTCGATGTTGGAACTTATTACCAACTCGCCATGACCAATACCAAAACCTGCCTCTGCCAGTCCTGCCTCACCGCCCAGCATAAACCCAGGCAACTCATAAGCTTCTGGGTCTTGCTTATAATCTGCATATTGCCCTTGCAATACCATACTGATGGCCGGGTTCATGCTGTTATCTGCCTGTTGTGCAGTTGCGATAGACGAATACGCGCATACTGCCAATGCAGCAGCACACAATTGAAATGCCTTGTTCATATTTTCCTCACTTAGCCATTGCCATACGCATGCAAAATGCATCTACGTATAGCGCAATCAAACGGTTTGAATTGTGTCTAGAGTCAGCTAGGTGAGGATGTGGGAGGTGCGCGAGGCTGAGGTAATGCGTAGTAGAACGCGATATCCTCAACACGGTAATTGAAAGCAAGGTATCCATCAGTATTTCTAAAAGACTCAACCGCCATCGCATTACCGAAGGCAGCATGCCCAAGATGGCTGGTGTGGATACAAACTTCACAGGTGGGCTGATCGGAATGCCCTTCAAAATCGGTCTGGTGGATTAATAGCTGTCCTTGCGCAACTACGAGAAGCAGTGCAACAAAGAGCGGAACTATAGTGTTCGACCGAATAAATGTCATGGAATGTTTATGCTAAATAAAAAACCTGGATCATTGTATGAAAACTGGGCTCTTTTGCAAATAGATATCTGCGGAAAGCACTTGAAATTTTCGATCCGGCAGAGCATCAGCCATAACGGATATAAATACGATGCCATTGATATTATTTTTATAACCGCATGAATTATCAGGTGTTTTTAATTTTTATCGGTGATAAATGCCGTTCAAATTATTTACGCGAGGTTTCCCGCAAAGTTCTGACTGAACTCACAGCGAAAACCCAGGGCCTGATGATTATCAGGCCCTGGTAACAGACTTAACTCCACAACCGGCTATCCCTTGGACAACGCGCCTTCAGGAATTGTATTTGATCACCCAAAATACGACGGTTAGCTAACACCATCCACTCAGCATAGTTAGGTGCAAATGGAACAGCTTTTAATTTCATGTTGATTTCCTCAAGCAGATAATCACTTTTGTGGTTGTTACACCGCACACAGGCAGCAACGACATTCGTCCATGAGTCGCTGCCACCCCGACTAGTAGGTACAACATGATCACGCGTTAATTGCCCTTCAGGAAACGGATTACCACAATACATACACATCATGCCATCCCGACGAAACAATGCCCGATTACTTAATGAATGCACAGCGCCTCTGGCCCACTTTCGCATATTGACTTGTGCGGTTGTTAACAGGATAGAGCCAACTTCTATTTTTGACTGAACTTGAGAGATTGCATTAATACCACCATAAAAAACCATATTTTCTTCACCTAAGGATGTAATAACAAGATCCTTGGAATAGAGATTAATAGCTGCTTCATGGTCGATCCATTTCAATGGATTACCCGCTTTATCAAGCTTGAGAATGAGTGGATACTGACTCATTTTAAATTCTCCTGTACGAAAATTAAATGTATCACAAAACTTTAACTTCCATCCTTAACAATTAGGGAATGCAGTGATTGCAACAAATTTATACGCTCTTTATTGATGAAAATGGTCTGGATGGTTGGATTTAAACCAACGGCCTCTCCGGTCCAAGCGAAGTACTCTAATCAGACTGAGCTACATCCAGAAAAAACGGTAGTGACTGCGCTCTCGCTTATTGAGCGACATCACCTGAATAAAATTGTGAAAGGACCGGCCAATTGCCGGCCTTTCCTCAAATTATGCTTACTCACATTAATCCGGACGAACATTGATCCGCACTGTGTCATTAAGCACACCATCAAGACCTGACCTGGTCAATCAGAGGCTTTACCGATTAAGCTACCTTCACCATTAATTAACGTGATGTTACTTACAAAATAAAAAAACACCGCAAGTAATGGTCGCCCCATTTCATCAACATCTGCGCCATACCTACTTTCTGGTTAAACAATCAACTGAGGATTAACAAATGGCTAAGTCCTCTGGTTCACACCTTGGCTTTATTTCAGCCGTGCTCACAAGTTTGTCTACTATCACTACCTGCGGTGTTACTGGCGGCCCGTGCGGAATTCGAATCCGCGATCTCACGCCTGACAAGCGTTTGCATTGAACCGCTATGCTAACGGGCCATACTTGGTGCACCCAGGTCGATTTGAACGACCGTCTCGACATTTTCAGTGTCGTGCTATTCCGACTCAGCTACAGGTGCTTATTGGTACCGAAGGAGGGATTCTAACCCTCAAGCCATTAAGGAACATGTACGTAATAATTTCCCGATTTGGCATCTATTTGGTCGCTCCGGCAAGGCTTACATCTACAAATCCAAAGGATTATTGAATTACAGCAAGCTGGCTCCTATTCTATCCAGCAGTGCTATGTTTCATAAATGAGTATTAGCTAATTTCATAGCAACATCACAAGCCTCATGAAAGTTTTTGTGTGCTCTGTTAGAAATTGCCCCATCTCTTAAAAACCACAATGCATTAATTGCCGTTCCTTTCTTTCGAATTTTAGGTACATTCATCGTTGCGACCAATGACTCAAATCGTCTATCCAATTTTATCATCTTCATTTTCTGTACCTCCTCATGTTTTTTCAGAGAGTTAATTGGCTGGCAAGGCCGGATTCGAACCGGCATACATTTCATTAACAGTGAAACCGCCTACCGGGTAGCGCACTTGCCAATACATTCTGCTATCGCTCAGTCGATAACACTCGCGACTCAATCGTTACCTTGATTGAGTTTAATTTTGTAGCGGACAGCGAGTTACGACCCCGCATCTCAACCTTGGAATCATTGAGCGATGTCCGCAACAAAAATGGGCGGCTAAACGAGTCAGCACTACAACAGAAGAACTATCCCCTGCATGGTTTATCTGATTAAAAAAACTTTCAGACAAACCTCACCCTTAAGCTGAATAAATCCAGCTATCAGTTACATTCCCAAATTGTTAAAGATCACAGCTAACCGCGTTAGTGGGTTGCTGGGGGCATAAAAAAAGCCCCGGTAAACACATCTTTCGATGGCTTCCGAGGCTTTTTTACTTCTTGCCCGCGGAAGGCTTTATTAATCTCCTTCCGCAAACAATTAATATGCAGAAGGTCAGTTCATGGCGTTATCCAGAAAATACGCACATAAATGCGCATTCATGGGTCGCACCAATCGTGATGGCAAACAAATTCCATCAAATGAGGAAAACCTCATGAATCGTGATTCAGTGCTAAGTGTTTGTTTTATCTTTATCATTTAATTCAACTTTCTCAAATCGTCGGCAATAAAAAACCCTGGTCGTTTCCTTCCAGGGTTTAATGATCTTTGCCTGGAAGGTATTGGCCTTCCACAAAGTAGTAGACCAATTACGTTAATGTATTATTCATCAATGTTGTTTCTTTATAATTACCTATTACATAAAAAATTGTATCATTCATTCGTAAATCATTAGTCAACCCACAAAACAGCACGACCCCATGGACGTGGGTGGCTGGCAATTGATTGTTGGCTGAAGTATTCATGTTGTCGATATTATAGGTTGCAAATTTTATATTGCAATAAAAAATTTACACTAATTTAAATTTATAAAAAAATAACAACGAATATCAACACATATACCCGTGGCGTTTAAGATTTAGGCTTTCAGTGTTCGTCATATTCATTTCATCGCCAAGCAAGACGTGCAATAAAACCTAAATCGCAAACGTTACAAGTATATTATCTGTAAGAATAACAATACCGAATAAACTACGGGGAGCCATTGGCTCCCCGTCTATTTTCTCCTTTTCGTTAATATCTAATTCATCCTCTTCATACCATTCACAGAGAGCGGCATCTAAATCAAGCCGAGCACGCACACGTTGCCCAGTTTTCGATTGAGTATGGGCTCCACCTTTACGCATCAATGGTGAGCGAGTTACCCAATCTCTTGGCTTTGGCATAATATCCTCCTTATATTTTTATCACACATAATTTTCTCTTGTAATTTGTAAATACTAATTAACCCTTCACGCAGACGATCTGTTTGAGGGTATGTACTACTTCTACCAAATCACTTTGATGCTCCATAACCTGATCTATATCTTTATAGGCAGCTGGGATTTCATCAATAACACCTTTGTCCTTACGACACTCAACTCCTTTTGTTTGCTGGCTAACATCATCGATATCAAATTGACGTTTTGCCGCTGACCGACTCATTTTCCGTCCTGCCCCATGGGAGCAGGAGCAAAAAGACTGGGGGTTGCCTTTCCCTTTCACGATGAAAGATTTGGCCCCCATACTTCCTGGAATAATGCCCAGCTCACCCTCTTTCGCACTAATGGCCCCTTTGCGCGTCACAAACACATCTTCACCAAAGTGATGCTCTCGTGATACATAATTGTGGTGACAATTAATTGCTTCTTTAGTGATACCAAACTTACGTAATTTTTTACGCAACGTGTTTAATATGAAATGCATCATTTCACGACGATTGGCCATGGCATAATCCTGCCCCCACTCCACCGCTTCTACATAGTCATCAAAATATTTAGCGCCTTGAGTAAAATACGCTAAATCTTTATCCGGAAGATTGACGATATGCTGCCCCATGTCTTTCTTGGCCAATGCAATGAAGTACTGACCAATCACATTACCAATACCCCGACTCCCAGAGTGAAGCATGACCCATACATCCTGGTTTTCATCCAAACACAATTCAATAAAGTGATTACCACCGCCTAAGGTCCCAATTTGCCGTATCCATGTTTGATAGGGCTTCTTCTGCATCGAATAAATCTTTTTATGCTTCCGTATAATGCTGTCCAACCCACCTGCTAAAGCGCGAATGGTCGATTCCCTGGCACGGTCATATTTATGCATGTTATAACCGACAGGTACTGCTTCCTCAATCGCCGAACGAATCGCACGCATATTGTCTGGTAAATCGTTTGCATTAATCGACAGACGAATCGCATTCATACCACAACCAATATCCACACCCACAGCAGCAGGAATAATGGCGCCTTTGGTCGGAATAACCGATCCTACCGTGGCACCTTTACCCGCATGTACATCCGGCATAGCTGCCAAATGACTGTGAATAAACGGTAACTGCGCCATGTTGTAAAGCTGCTGCATAGCGCTAGCCTCTGCCTCATTGGTATAGATCTTTACTGGCACCTTTCCTTTACTGATTACTTTCTGAATAGGCATGATCTCTCACCTGATAGACCGACATACTGAAATCGTAATGCCGGTACTCGTTTACGATTAATACAGTGCGCAATAGCTGAGCGAAGATAACCTTGAACCTGTGTTAGCGCATCCAATACCTGTAGCTCATTAAACTCGGAATCACATGTCTGACACCCTATGCTGATACGTAAAAACTGCCCATTTCCTTCTGTTGTTACATCAACGACATGGATTGACTGTAATATTGGGTCATTCATGTCTCCTGCTAACACTAACGACAATACTTTTGTGACCGCACTGCACATTCTTAATGAGTTCTGCTGACCTGACTTACGGTCTTGGTTTTTAATCAGATACCGTGGGTCAATGCCATCTTCGGGACCAAATTCAGCACACAATTGTGTTGCTCCATCGATCCATTTGCTGTTGTTGTTCATGTAATACTCCAAAAAAATGGCAATAAAAAAATGCGAAGGACGCAATAGCCCATCACATCAGCGTATGCCGATGAAATTAATTATTCGTGTTTTTTTGGAGCCCGGCCCGTACAGACCGGTAATGTTTACCGGGAGGTAAGGGGCACGAGGCTCTTGAATGTTGTAATTTTTCGCATCAATGACCTCCTGTTTAGATAGTGTTAATAATAATTAACGCGAGACTCTACGCCCAATATTTTAAACTGTCAACAACCGCCTGGAATAACTAATTGGTTTCGCATGATGATAATACGTACTCGCAAGTACGTTCGTTATGAAACAAACAGGACACCCATCTTAAGAAATGATGCATTATTGATAACAGTCAATAGCTTATGTTTGTTTAAGAGAATCCAGGTTTAAGCATGAGTAACATAAATAGAACGGCTTATGATGGGTGTCCGGTTAAACTCTGTTTGAGTTGCTATGCAACGCTTGGTAGGTTACGTAAAAAAGCTACGCCCACTCTACATTTTGGCTTAAGTAAGTGCCATTCAGGTCAAAACACAGTTTACCCTAATACTATATACAACGGTGTTCTGACCCTGGCCAATTATTTTTTCCTCAATTATGTAGCTATAAGTACTCAAGCCTGCTCGAGTTTGTCTCGTAAGTAATCGATAAAATAACGGACCTTGGCCGGAACGAAGTGTCTCTCGGAATAGACGGCATGAATATCTAACGGGGTCGGGACATAGTCATTCAGGATCACTTTTATCTGTCCCTTTTTCAGAGCGTCTCCTATTAGCCATGTTGGTGTGACGGCAATGCCCTGGCCTGCCAGTACAGCTTGCCGGATGCTGCGTGGGTTATTGACACTAAAGCGGCCGTTAACACGAACCGTTTCTTTACCTTTTGGTCCATTAAAGTGCCATTCATTGCGGGTGGTTAGCAAAGTATAAACAATACATGAGTGCGACTTGAGATCCTGTAATGTCTCTGGTTTGCCATGCTCTGCGAGATAGTTAGGGCTGGCCACCGTCAAGCGGGGGCTATCGCCAATTTTTCGGGCAATCAGGCTCGAATCGTTCATTGGTCCAACTCGCACTGCCATATCCACGCCTTCTTTCACTAAGTCGACATAATGGTCGTCCATGATGAGTTCGATATTCAATTCAGGGTAGCTCTCAAGAAACGACCAGACATGGGGCACAATGTTGAGTTCGCCAAACGTGACCGGCGTGTTGATGCGCAATGTCCCGGTGGGCAATGATTGGTGGTTGCGCATGATAGATTCAGTTTCGATTAACTCATCGAGAATATGCGTACACTGGTTGTAATATTGTTTACCCGCATCCGTCAGATTTAATTGCCGCGTACTGCGACTGAGTAGTTTCACATTCAGGTGTTTCTCCAGTGCGGCGACATGTTTGCTCACGGAGGGTTGAGATAAGGCCATCTCACGAGCTACTTCCGAAAAACTTCCGGTTTCAACCACTCTTCGAAATACCATCATGGATAACAGCACATTCAATGTCATGCCCTCATTTATTCAAAAAAAGAATAAATGTAATGCATAAATACTGGATTATCAAATTATTACGCATGGTTTAGTCTTGTTCTCAGCAAGATAATTGAAACCAACAGAGAGGTTCGAAGCAATGAGAAAAATGCGCGGGTTTATTGAACCAATTACATTAGGTTTCTTGATTTCCCTTATTGGTAGCACGACGGCCTATGTGTACCACAACCCTGATTCCCATGAATCAGCCGATTTTGCGACTGGGACCGGGTCAACGCTGCCACCAGCCACTGAATTTGCTGAGAGTAAAGTTACCAAAGGGGAGCCACAATGAAAAAGACACAAGCAGAACAGAATTACGCCGCCTATCTGGTTGAGACCGACTGGCTGGCGCAACATCGGGACGAGTTCGACTTGCGGATATTCGATTGCACCGTCAATACCGAGTTGAACAAGGACCCGGAGCAGGCCAGGCAGTTCCCCTTCACATTCGAGAGTGGCCGTGCTCACTTCGATGAGGAGCATATCCCCGGTGCCGGTTTCATCGACATTTTAGGCGATCTGTCAGACAAGTCCGCACCCATACCCATGATGATGCCATCCGAGAAACAATTCACTGATGCCATATCGAGATACGGCATCGATAATAACAGTCGTGTTGTTCTTTATAGTACGGCTGAACCGAATTGGGCAGCCCGGGTGTGGTGGATGCTGCGTGCGTTTGGTTTTGACAATGTGGCAATCCTGAACGGTGGCTGGTCGAAATGGATTGCCGAAGGGCGACCGGTCTCAAACCAAGCTTGCGGGTATACACCTGCTCAATTTACCGCAAGATTACGCCCTGGTGGCTTCGTGGGTAAAGATGATGTCCTGGGTGCGATCCACGATGATGCTGTTCGAATCATTAATGCACTGCCACCCGTAATACACGCTGGTACCGATGGTCCGGTGTTTGGTCGCAAGGGTAGGATTGCCGGTAGCGTCAATGTTCCCTATATGGCCTTACATGATCCGGATACGGGTCGATATCTCCAGCCGGAACAGTTAGGGGAAAAATTCGATTCCGTACGTGCCGGAGATGCAGAGCGTGTCATTACCTATTGCGGTGGCGGTATTGCCTCGGCGAACAGCGCATTCGCGCTTACCCTGTTGGGCTATGACAACGTTGCCGTGTATGACGGTTCGATGCTCGAGTGGGGCAACGACGCTTCACTGCCGATGGAGCGGGATTGATCGGGGTGCTCATGATGGATCGTTTACCTAATAGCAATATGAGTGAATTTTGGAATGGTGACGGTGGTCAGAACTGGGTCTATTTTCAGAAAAGGATGGATGTCAGCCTTGCCCATTTTGGTCAGGAGGCCATGGCCAGGGCGGCACTCTCAGTCGGTGAAAGCGTGCTCGATATTGGTTGTGGCTGTGGCGACACCTCATTTGCGTTGTCTCGTCGAGTTGGACCGGGCGGTCATGTGCTGGGTATTGATATTTCTGCACCCATACTCACACAGGCCAGGGCTCGGTCTGACCTTGTGGCACAAGACAACCTGATATTCGAGTGTACCGATGCACAAACCCATAGCTTTACACAGGCCGCCTTCGATGTTGTCTTTTCACGTTTTGGTGTGATGTTTTTTGACGACCCCATTACCGCATTCAGCAACATTCGACAGGCCTTAAAACCCGGTGGCCGCATTGCCCTTATTTGTTGGCAAACGGCCATCTGCAATGAATGGGTTAGCTTGCCATTTGATGTTGTCGCAAATCACTTAGCCTTGCCGGCACCGCCCGGGCCGGATGAGCCCGGTGCTTTTTCCTTTGGCGACACGAAGAGGGTGCATCATGTCCTGACCAGGGCGGGTTATTCTGATATATCGATAGACGGGTTCGAAGCCCCCTTTAATGTCGGTAGTAAGCTTGAAGAAGCTGTGGCGTTTCTGACACGGATGGGACCAGCCAGTGGTGTAGTATCTCAACCCGAAGTCGACGAACTAACTCGATTTCGTATTACAACCGAGTTAGGTGATGCACTTGAACCTTATGTAACGAAACATGGCGTAGTTTTGGATGCAGCAACATGGATCATAACTGCACGTAAATCGTTTTAAAGGGTTGGTGACCGTCGAAAGATATTCTAAATTTATAAATATTACCTAATTAACCAAAACCATAATCCAGCAGTGTGAAGAAAGACTCAAGAGCGCCATGCTACAATCATATGTAGCAGGATTAAGAGTCAAGGGGTCAGATTACCCGCATAAGATGTAGGAATGAATATCAATAGTAGTAAAACCAGCATCAGCAGAAAATCATATAAACGATTCAGCATCAGAAGTCCAAGATATCTTTCAGAGTTCGGAGAAAGGCTTAATTCATTGGTATAAAGACAAAAACGCCCTGCGCTTTTTTACCCAAGTCGCAACGTTTTTTTAATTGTTGCTTAATAGCCGTTTAGGTGCAACCCGGCCGTCATCCAGCACAGTGCCCAGTCCCAGAAAACGTTTATCGTTGGCATACAGGCGTACCCAGCCACGGTCTGTAAGCTGTGGCACAAATACCGCTTGCCCTTGGCAGAGATAAAAACTGGCATCTTCCGAAAGACTGACTTCCGGCCAGTCAGGTAAGGTAGATTCCATAGGTAACAGCATCTCATCCAGCGCGCTGGTGCCTGACTGTTCGACAATGGCCTGCAAGGAATCTAGTGTATGCAACGAATGTCCATCCAGGGCTCCGACACTCATACGCCGCAAGGCCGCTATGTGAGCACCGCAACCCAGTGCTTCGCCGATATCCTCGGCCAGCACCCGGATGTAGGTGCCTTTGCTGCAACGCACATCCAACTCCAGCTCATCACCCTCAAGCCGTAGTAATTTCAAAGAATGAATGGTGATATCGCGTGGTTCTCGTTCAACCTCGATACCTTGATGGGCCAGTTTATAAAGCGGTTGACCCTCGCGTTTGATGGCGGAATGCATGGGGGGAATTTGCTGACTCTGACCCAGAAAACTTTCCAATACCTCGCGCACTCGTGCGATTGCAAATTCACCCGGCACTCGTATTTCGCGGACTTCACCATCAGCATCACCGCTGTCAGTGGTTACCCCCAATTTACAGATTGCGCGATATTCTTTATCCGCAGAAAGTAGAAAACCGGAAATTTTCGTGGCTTCACCAAGACAAACTGGCAACATGCCAGATGCCAGTGGATCAAGGCTGCCGGTATGCCCTGCCTTGTTCGCATTAAAAAGCCGTTTGACCATTTGCAGGGCAGCATTGGAGGTAATGCCGGTGGGTTTGTCCAGCAGCAATACACCATTCACACTTCGGCCACGGTTACGACGACGCGCCACAATAATTCTCCAAGAGGATCAACAAGAAACGGGAGGGATTTAAACGACAATATAACCCATTATGACTTTTCAGACTCGGGGCTTGCGGGTTTGTTTGTCGGTTCATCAGCCTCGACAGAGGATGTGCCTGACTGTTTGATCAGGTCCGTCAAACGGTTGCCATATTCCATCGAGGAGTCGTAAATAAAAACCAGTTGAGGGGTGCTGCGTAACTTGAGGCGTCGGGCCAATGCCGTCCGTAAATAACCGGCAGCATTGTTCAAGGCCAGCGTGCTGTTTTCAACGGATTTTTTCGCCTGTTCTTTATCGGCCAGATTTTCATCCAACACGGTAAAATACACGCGCGCACGCTCAAATTCATGAGTAACATCGACGCCGGTGACAGTCACCATACCCACACGCGGATCGCCCAACTCCATTTGAATCAGTTCAGCCATATGCCGCTGAATCTGATCCGCCACCCGACGCGTGCGACTAAATTCTTTAGCCATTGCTATTTACTCCGCGACTCCACAGATACTTAAGCGAACCGGCAGCCGTTATAAGGTACGCTTAACTTCAACTTGTTCGAAGACTTCAATTTGATCGCCTTCTTTTATGTCATTGTAGTTTTTCACACCGATACCACATTCTGTACCTGAGCGAACTTCCTGCACGTCATCTTTAAAGCGACGCAACGATTCCAGCTCGCCTTCGTAAATCACTACATTGTCGCGCAATACACGAATGGGGTTGTTTCGTTTCACCACACCCTCCATCACCATACAGCCTGCAATCGCCCCCAGTTTAGGGGAGCGGAAAACATCGCGCACTTCGGCAAGACCCACGATTTCTTCCTTGAATTCCGGTGCCAGCATACCGCTCAGTGAATTTTTTACGTCATCAATGGCATCGTAAATTACACTGTAATAATGCAGGTCGATACCATCTTCTTCGATGATACGTTTCGCCGAGGCATCAGCACGCACATTAAAGCCGATCATTACCGCTGAAGAGGCCACAGCCAGATTGACATCAGATTCATTGATACCGCCCACACCACTGGCAACAATCTTCACTCTCACTTCTTCTGTAGACAGTTTTGTCAACGATTCATTAAGGGCTTCCACGGAACCTTGCACATCTGCCTTCACCACGAGATTAAGAGTGTTCACTTCACCCTCTTCCATCTGTGAGAACATGCTTTCCAGTTTGGCTTTTTGCTGACGTGCCAGTTTCACATCACGGAATTTCCCTTGGCGGAACAACGCGACCTCACGCGCCTTGCGCTCGTCATCTACCACCAACATTTCATCACCCGCGCTGGGTGTACCAGACAAGCCTAATACTTCCACTGGAATCGACGGACCAGCCTCAGTGGTAAACTGACCATTTTCATCCAGTAGTGCGCGCACCCGGCCATATTCCTGACCGGCAAGCACCATATCACCCTTGTGCAAGGTACCGCTTTGCACCAACACCGTTGCCACAGTACCGCGCCCCTTGTCCAGGCGTGATTCAATCACTACGCCACGTGCCGGTGCATCCGTCACTGCCTTGAGTTCCAACAGTTCTGCTTGCAGGGAAATAGCTTCCAGTAATTTGTCAACACCTTCACCAGTCAATGCGGATACGTGTAAAAATTGTGTATCCCCACCCCAGTCTTCTGGTACCACTTCTTCGGCCACTAATTCTTGTTTGACGCGATCCGGTTGTGCGTTTTCTTTATCAATCTTATTCACCGCCACCACTAACGGCACATTGGCAGCTTTGGCATGTTGAATCGCTTCTTTGGTTTGTGGCATAACGCCGTCATCGGCTGCCACCACTAGCACAACAATATCCGTTGCCTTTGCACCACGGGCACGCATCGCCGTAAACGCCGCATGTCCGGGTGTGTCCAGGAAGGTGATTGGGCCACGCGCAGTGTCCACATGGTAGGCACCGATATGTTGGGTAATACCTCCAGCCTCGCCCGAGGCCACTTTTGATTTTCGAATGTAATCCAGCAACGATGTTTTGCCGTGGTCAACATGCCCCATGATGGTAACGGCTGGTGCACGCGTTATTTGCTCACCTTCATTGCTGGATTCCTGCGTAATACTTTCTTCAAGCGCATTGTCACTCACCAGTACAGCTTTGTGGTCCATTTCTTCCACAACAATCGTTGCGGTTTCCTGGTCAAGCACTTGGTTAATCGTCACCATACTGCCCATGCCCATCATCACCTTGATGACTGCGGCAGCCTTCACTGCCATTTTTTGTGCGAGTTCGCCAACCGTAATGGTTTCGGGAATGCTGATATCTCGCACTACGGGTGCCACTGGCATCGCAAAACCATGCTCGGTCGGTCCGGAAGACACCGCGCCACGAGCACGCCGGGGTTTTTTCTTGCGTCGACCTGATTTGCTGGCATCAACATGCAATTCCTTGCGACCATATTTTGTCGGTTTGTCGGTTTTTCCCGGCTTGTCTGTACGCTCACGTTTCGCACTACGTTGTTTGTCGGTGGCTTTTTCCCCAACCGGTTTAGCGGGAGCCGCAGGAGCAGGAGTAGCCGCTGCTTTTGCCGCAGCTTCTTTCAGTGCTGCTTCTTGTTTTTTGGCTTCAGCTGCGTCTAGGCGTTCCTGTTCTTCCCGAGCCTTTGCTTCGTTTGCATCGGTACGACGCTGACGCTCAAGCTCGGCCATTTTTTCTGCGTCAACACGATCCTGTGCAATTTTATCGGTTTCCGCCTTGAGCTTTTCAGCTTCTTCGGAAACGACTTCGCTGCGCTTCATGTAAGTACGTTTTTTGCGTACCTCAACATTGACCGTTTTACCACGCGTTGCGCTACGCCCCGTACCGCTTGATTGTTTCAATTCAGAAACGCTCTTGCGGCGCAGAGTAATTTTTTTCGGTTCACTGGCTTTTGCCTCTGCACCCCCATGGGTATCACGCAGGAAATCCAGCAACTTCATTTTTTCTTCGTCGCTAACGGTTTGCTCGCCGCTATCAAACGACATGCCAGCCTTATCCAGCTGTCCCAGCAGACGATCCACCGAGACACTCAAGACTTCAGCTAATTGTTTTACACTTACGCCTGACATAACTTCCCCCAATCACTTAACCTTGTTGTTCGCCAGTTGCTGTGTCGTCAGCAAACCAAGGAGCTCGTGCGGTCATAATCAATTTACCGGCCCGCTCTTCATCCATGTCTTCGATATCCATCAATTCGTCAACGGATTGCTCCGCCAGGTCTTCCATGGTGATCACATCACGGCTGGCCAGGACAAAAGCCAGATGTTGATCCATTCCGTCCATCGTCAGCAAATCTTCTGCTGGTTGCTTTTCATCCAGCACTTCTTCCTGCACTAACGCTTTGGTCAGCAATACATCTTTGGAACGGTTACGCAGTTCATTAACTGTATCTTCGTCAAACTCTTCAATGGCCAACATCTCTTCCAGTGGCACATAGGCAATTTCCTCGATGCTGGTAAAACCTTCCTGCACCAGGATACCGGCAAATTCTTCGTCCACATCCAGTTGCGTCATAAACAACTGCAAAGCAGTTTTGCCTTCCTGCTCGCCTTTTTCCGACAACTGCTCATCAGACATCACGTTAATCGTCCAGCCGGTCAACTCACTGGCAAGCCGCACATTTTGTCCACCACGACCAATAGCTTGCGATAGCTGTTCCTCTTCCACAGCAATATCCATAGTATGGTTTTCTTCGTCCATCACAATGGAAACCACTTCTGCGGGCGACATGGCATTAATCACAAACTGCGCCGGGTTCTCATCCCAAAGAATAATATCGACACGTTCGTCAGCCAGTTCGTTGGACACCGCACGCACTCGCGAACCCCGCATGCCAACACAGGCTCCCACCGGATCAATACGCGCATCATTGGATTTAACCGCAATCTTTGCACGCGAACCGGGATCACGCGCAGCCGCGAGAATATCAATCAGACCTTCACCCACTTCGGGGATTTCCAGCTTGAACAATTCGATCAGTAGTTCCGGTGCCGTGCGACTCACGAATAATTGTGGGCCACGCATTTCGGAACGTACATCTTTCAAATAGCCTCGTACACGGTCACCAGGGCGCACAGCTTCGCGCGGTATCATATCCTCACGCGGCACCAGAGCCTCAACATTTTCGCCAAGGTCCATGATAATGTTGCCCTTGTCCAGACGCTTGACCACACCCATGACCAGCTCGCCAATACGACTCTGAAAGGCCTCAACAACGCGCGCACGCTCGGCGTCACGGACTTTTTGCACAATGACCTGCTTTGCAGCCTGGGCCGCAATGCGTCCAAACTCAGCAGATTCCATCGGCTCTTCAATGAACTCACCGACTCTGACATCCGGTTTTTTCTTCTGCGCATAGGTCAACTTGATTTGCGTGTCCGGGTCTTCAAAATCTTCGGAATCATCCTCAAACACCTCCCAGGTACGAAAGGTTTCGTGCTCACCGGTCGTGCGGTCGATATCAACACGCACGCTGATATCCATACCGCTCAGCTTTTTGCTGGCCGTCGCCAACGCAGCTTCAATGGCACTGAAAATTGTCTCTTTATCGAGTCCCTTCTCATTCGATACGGCGTCTGCAACCATCAATATTTCTTTGCTGTTCATCGCTCTCTGCCTCACTATCGCCGTGGCTTGTTGCCCTGGGCGTTTAGATTTTTCTCTGCTTGCTGCTCTCAATTTACTACTGTTTTTTTGCACATTTATTTGCACATTAAATTTCAGCAATCAGATTTGCCTTATCAATAGCGCCTAGCGCCAAGACCAACTCATTTTCACCAATATTTACGATTACCTGTTCATTTTCGACACCCTGTAAAGTGCCGTTGAATTTACGCTGTCCATTAACGGGCGTCACTAACTTCAACTTGGCTTTATAGCCTGCAAACCGCTCAAAATGTTCCAGCGTGAATAATGGTCGATCAAGTCCTGGCGACGATACTTCCAATTGATACTGTCCCTGGATAACATCTTCCACATCCAGGACACCGCTTAACTGGTGGCTCACACGCTGGCAATCACTCACGTCAACACCGTTTTCCTTGTCAATATACACACGCAACACGCCACGATTACCTTGCCTGGCATATTCAATGCCCACGAGTTCGCAGTCTAATGATGCCACCACCGGGGCGATAACCGCCTGTATATGAGCTGGTACCTGCCGCACAATCTCGCTCCAAAAATCACTTTTCGGGAAACACGTTTTTAAAGCGAACAGCCTAAAAACAAAAGTTCCAGAAATAAAAAAAGGGCCCGAGGCCCACCGTCATATCAACAACTGTAATCCACGCCAATTATAGCGCTTGACGGCCTACACACCAAGCTGCGCCACCGGGTTACCCGGCTTTTAACAAAAAAAAGTTAAAAAAAAACCACGTTTACTCGTGGCCTTTGCGATCCATAGCTGAATCGTTGATTCCTTACGGAATCATTCAACTTTTTCTCGAATGATATCGGAACAGAATTTAAATCTGTAACCTTCAGCGGCTGCACCGAATGAAAGCTGAACCCAATCGTTGGGCACACCACAAAATCATTTTCTCGATTGGTAGCGTGACAGGATTTGAACCTGTGACCTTCAGCGGCTGCGCCGGATGAAAGCTGAGCCCGATCGTCGGGCACACCACAAAACCATTTTCTCGATTGGTAGCGGGGACAGGATTTGAACCTGTGACCTTCGGGTTATGAGCCCGACGAGCTACCGGACTGCTCCACCCCGCACCCGAGGCAGCGCATTCTACCCAAGTCCGCTGAAAATACAAGTCCACGAGGCAAACTAGTTAGCATTTTTTACTGTGGCTGGCCGAAAATGTGAATTAAAACCTAAATCGCCCTACTAAAAATCAATGACTTAGCTTGAGTTTAATGCACATTCAAGCACAACGTAGGCGATGGCATATTCACGTTCATCAGATAGGCTGAGATGGCTATTGCCGACACCTTGTGTGTGCAATACCTGTTGTGCTTGCCCGGAAAATGCCAGCACCGGTTTGCCCAACACATCATTGTCTACGCTGATATCGTGCAAACTCAAACCGTTACGAAACCCGGTACCCAAAGCCTTGGCAGCTGCCTCTTTAGCCGCAAACCGCTTGGCCAAAAACGGCGCCTGTTGTGCCGAGTCCGCAAATATAGCCATTTCGCTCTCGGTGAGAATACGTGCGGCAAAACGTTCACCATAACGAGCCAAATTATCGGCCATACGCGAGATACGCACGATATCGGTGCCGATACCAAAAATCACGGGATTTGCGCCTCTCGCATCAACTGCTTTATCTCACGCACCGCCGGTTGCAGGCCGCTGAATACCGCTCGGGCGATAATGGCATGACCAATGTTCAGTTCACGAATACCCGGAATAGCCGCAATGGCTTGCACGTTGTGATAATGCAAGCCATGGCCTGCATTGACGTGCAAGCCAAGATCGAGAGCATGCTCCACCGCTGTGACAACTCTGGCCAACTCGATATCACGCTGCTCCGGTGTTTGTGCATCGGCAAAATGCCCGGTATGAATTTCGATCACTGGGGCGCCCGCTTCGGCCGCTGCGTCAATTTGCAACGGATCGGCATCAATAAACAGCGACACTCGCACCTGTGCTTCTGCAAGACGAAGACACGCCTCACGCATGCGCTCCCCTTGCCCCGCCACATCCAGGCCACCCTCGGTTGTCAGTTCCTCACGACGCTCCGGTACTAGACAACAATCGGCAGGCCGAATACGACTGGCGATGGCCAGCATTTCCTCGGTGACTGCCATCTCCAGGTTCATGCGTGTTTGTAAAATATCCTTGAGCATCTCCACGTCACGATCCTGAATGTGCCGACGATCTTCACGCAGATGCAGGGTAATCGCATCAGCACCTGCTTGTTCCGCCTCGATAGCGGCCTGAACAGGGTCGGGATAGCGTGTACCGCGCGCCTGACGCAGAGTGGCGACGTGGTCGATGTTGACGCCTAGTAGCATGGCGCTTGAGTGAGCAGTTGTCTGTGTCATATTTAAACCCGTTAAAGAAAGACCTGTTTTGTTGTGTTATATATTTTTGTACAGCGACAGAGCATAGCTGCTCTGAGCTAAACGGGACAATGGCGATGACATCCAATTCGTGCAGTACTATTACGTGCAGTACGACTAACGATATCGGGCGCTTTGTTGCAGTAGTTGTCTGCTTTGCAAGGGTTTGGGACCGAGATAATGCCCCAGCATGGCACGCAATAACTGTTTCGCCTGACGTCGAATCACTGCTGTCGATAAGTCATTTTCCTGCAAGGCTAACAATGTACGCCCAGATATTTTAATGCCCATGTGTCTCTCATTATTTTCTGGATTTTCTGTGAGGTTGGAATCGTCAACAAGCAACACCGGCCCCTGCTCCAAAAAATAAATATACTCTTGCTCTTCCTGCACCGGTATTGCACTATGCACATCATGGTCAAGCACCAAACCATATCCCAAAGCCGCCAACAGGCGTATTTCAAAACGGCGTAAAATGATTTCCAGCTTAGCTTGCGCATTGTCGGCCATACTCAAGGCTGCCAATTCACGCAAGGCGGTATCGTACCAGCCAAACAATTCCAGTTGTGCATCATGGCGCTGTAACAGACGCAATAAAATTTCATTCAGATAAAACCCACTGGCGATTAAATGCGGATTGATGCTGAGTGCGACACCCTGTGCTTCGGCTTCGGTTAACAGTCCCAATTCGCCACGTTGGTTAAATGAAACCAATAAAGGCTGGAAATTTTGCAACAAGCCGCGCCAGCGTGGCTTGTTGCCGCGTACCCCTTTGGCGATAACACCCACCCGCCCTTGTTCTGGAGTAAATAATTCGAGGATGGCACTGGTGTCACGATAGGCCCGCTGGTGTAAAACATAGGCAGGCTGCAATAACACCCGCACATTAGTCATCCTGATAACCGAGACTGCGCAAGGCACGCTCATCGTCGGCCCAACCACTGCGCACCTTTACCCATAACTGCAAAAAGACTTTACCTTCAAAGGCACGTTCCATATCCTTACGGGCCAATTCGCCAATACGTTTTAATTGTTGACCTTTTTTACCGATGATAATGCCCTTCTGTCCATCACGCTCCACCCAGATAATGGCATGAATGTGGCGCACATTATTTTCCACTGAGAATTTTTCAATCTCCACCGTGGTGGAATACGGCAGCTCCTGTGACAAGGAACGCACCAGTTTTTCACGCACAAACTCGGATGCCATAAAACGTTCACTTCGATCAGTTACCTGATCTTCAGGAAAAAACGGGGGGGCCATCGGTAATAATGTTGTAACAGCAGCTTCCAATTGGCTTACGCCTTCACCGGTTTGTGCAGATATCGGCATAATCTGTGTAAAGGCGTATTTCTCTGACAACATTTCCAGGTGCGGTAGCAATACATCTTTTTCTTTCAGTCCGTCCACTTTGTTCACGACCAGAAGTACCGGCACAGTGACTTGTTTTATTTTTTCCAGGACATTCGCGTCTTCGTCAGTCCATTGGATACGGTCCAGCACAAAAATAATTATATCCACGTCGGTAATGCTACTCGATGCAGCACGATTCATAAAACGGTTAATTGCTTTTTTCCCGCCAAGGTGCAAACCAGGTGTGTCCACATAGATCACTTGACAATCGTCTGTGGTTTTTACACCCAAAATACGATGCCGGGTTGTTTGTGGACGGTTGGCGGTAATGCTGATTTTCTGGCCTAAAATACAGTTAAGCAGAGTTGATTTACCAACATTAGGGCGGCCCACAATAGCAACATAACCACAGTGAAAATTTTGTTCGTTTTTTATGATGTTAGTCATGGGAAAGCAAGATCATATGTGTATTCATTTTTGTAACTACTTAGCCTATTTTTTTAAAATGAGTAACTACGCAGTTACTCATTTTTTACTGTTATTCAAAAATACCAATGCCTGCTCTGCCGCATCCTGCTCTGCTTTGCGTCGACTGCTGCCAATACCGAAAGCAGGCTGAGGCAAACCTTGTACGCTGCAACTAATTTCAAAATGTTGATTATGTTCATCACCGGATGTGCTCACAACGGCGTAAACCGGGAGTGGAAAGTGACGTGCCTGCAACAACTCCTGCAAGCGTGTTTTGGGATCTTTTAATTCATTTTCTGCGGAAAGACCGGCAAGCCGTGGGGCAAGGCATTTTTCAATAAGCCTGCGCGCACTATCCAGCCCACTGTCCAGATAAATTGCGCCAATAATGGCTTCCATACCATCAGCCAGTATGGAATCACGACGAAAGCCACCACTCTTTAGCTCACCAGAACCCAGCAACAAAAAATCGCCCAGCGAAAATTCGCGTGCCAGCTCTGCCAAGGTTTCTTTTTTTACCAGAGAGGCACGAAAGCGACTGAGATGCCCCTCCGGTACAGAGTCAAACTGAAGATAAAGAAGATCCGCAACCACAAAACCAAGGATGGCATCACCCAGGAATTCCAACCGTTCATTATTGGTTGAACCCTTGCTGCGATGGGTTAACGCCAGAGTAAGAAGGGTGACATCACTGAATTGATATTCAAGCGTTTGTTGTAATCGAGCAAGTTGCTCATCCGGTTTATTCACAACAGCGTCAATCCAGTTTTACCTCTTCAATAAAACTCACCAACATATCAACATTGCCTAGTGCCGGAGTACGCACTTCATATTCAATGGCGATGAGCATGGAGCCATCTTTATTGCGCTCAATAAAAACATTTTCATTTTTGACATTTTTGACATCATCAATGGAAAAACGTTTGTTAAGTGTGTTAAGAATTTCGTTGTTGGTTTTTTCCGTGATGCCAGCTTCCGTTGCCAAGCTTTCTAGATGAGAAACAACACTGAAGTTTTCCATATAAATAGGGAACAAACGTATGGCGATCATGGCAAAAAAACCAATCATCGCGAGGATCAATACAACAGAGATGGCCGTCAAGCCTTGTTGGCGATGCAAGTATCGTTCAAATCGCTGGGTAGTTCTGTTCATTGTTCTTTGGCTCCGCTCGCTTTATTGCATTCGTATGTGTGATAGACCCTGAATATCATACATTAGCCCGGCTTTTTGTTTTTTTGGCATATCAGACAGGCAAATAGCACTCTATTTAATGCTGCTCCCCAGTCGCTCCCAGGCAATACCGCTGGCTTTTGAGTCCCAATTCATCCAGATCATAAATGCTTTACCTACCAGATTTTCTTCAGGTACAGAACCCCAATAACGGCTATCGTTACTGTTATCCCGGTTATCACCCATTACAAAATACTGGCCTTCCGGTACAATAAATTCACCTGCCATTGCGGTGACACGATTTTCGTCAACCAGAATGTCATGATCAGCACCCGACAAACGCTCCAGACGCATTTTTGCCCCTGACATGGGCACACCGGATCCAATGCCAATATAGGTTCCCTTTGCTTCCTGTCTGGCTTGTTCTCCATTCACAAAAAGCTGCTTATTACGATAGACAATTTTATCACCTGGTAAACCAATTACCCGTTTGATGTAATCAATAGAGGGGTCTCTGGGATACCGGAACACCATTACATCGCCCCGTTTTGGCTTTCCTACATCAATGATTTTGCTATTGAGCACGGGCAACCGTATGCCGTAAGAAAACTTGTTAACCAAAATAAAATCGCCTGTCAATAATGTCGGCATCATGGAATTTGACGGAATGCGAAAAGGCTCCACCAAAAATGAGCGCAGTACCAGTACAGCCAGTATCACTGGAAATAACGAGCGTGCATATTCGACCAGTATAGACTCTTTAAGCAGTCTTTCTTTTGCTTCAGACAATGTTTCGGTGGGGGGTACATTTTTTTCCGATATAGCATCGGCAGCCACACGCCGTTTAGGTGCCAAAACATAAGCATCGAGCAACCAGATAATACCGGTAATAAAAACCGCACTAACCATAATTGCGGGAAAATTAAAATCCATGAGCTTTTCTCTTTACTTGTATTTGTTATTTGTTTTTACCGACCTGCAATATCGCCATAAAAGCTTCTTGCGGAATTTCCACGGAACCTACCTGCTTCATGCGTTTCTTACCCGCCTTTTGTTTTTCCAGCAGTTTGCGTTTGCGTGATATGTCGCCGCCATAACATTTGGCGGTAACATTTTTACGCAAGGCTTTCACGTTACTGCGTGCTACAACATGGGCACCAATTGCCGCCTGAATGGCCACATCGAACATCTGTCGCGGAATGATTTCGCGCATTTTTTCGGCCAGTTCGCGACCGCGATATTGGGCTTGATCGCGATGTACAATCACTGACAACGCATCCACTCGCTCACCATTAATCAACAAATCCAGTTTCACCAGATCAGCGGCCTGAAAACGGACAAAATGATAATCCAATGAGGCATAACCACGGCTGACTGATTTCAGACGATCAAAAAAGTCCATCACGACTTCGTTCATCGGCATTTCATATTCCAGCGACACTTGGTTACCTATGTACAGCATCTTGCGCTGCACGCCGCGCTTTTCAATACACAGGCTGATGACGTTACCAACGTATTCCTGCGGCAGCAGAATATTAGCAACAATGATAGGTTCGCGCAGTTCTTCAATCTTGCCCACATCGGGTAACTTTGAAGGGTTATCAACCTGAATCACCTCACCATTACTGGCCAGTACTTCATAAACAACCGTGGGTGCGGTACTGATCAGACTGAGGTCGTATTCACGTTCCAGGCGTTCCTGTACGATTTCCATGTGCAGCATGCCGAGAAAACCACAGCGGAACCCCAGACCCAATGCCTGTGAGGTTTCCGGTTCATAAAACAGGGATGCATCATTCAGACGCAGTTTCCCCAGGGCATCACGCAGGTCTTCGTAGTCTTCGGAACTAATGGGGAAAATACCCGCGTATACCTGTGGTTGCACCGCCTTGAAACCCGGCAGAGGTTCCGCAGCAGGATTGTCTATCAGAGTGAGCGTATCGCCTACTGGCGCACCTTCGATTTCCTTGATACCCGCGACCACATAACCCACTTCACCGGCCTGCAAAATATCCGTGTCCTGGCGTTTGGGATTGAAAATGCCCACATGGTCCACCAAGTGATTGCGACCTGTACTCATCACCAGAATTTTTTGACGTTTCTTCAGCGTGCCCTGTTTGATGCGCACTAGTGAGACCACACCCAGGTAATTATCAAACCAGGAGTCAATAATCAATGCTTGCAGAGGAGCGTTCCGATCGCCCTGAGGTGCGGGAATTTTTTGCACCAGATCTTCCAGTAACTCATCAACACCCAGTCCCGTTTTAGCGCTCACTTGCGTGGCCTCACTGGCCTCTACGCCAATGATGTCTTCGATTTCATGAATAACCCGCTCCGGGTCAGCAGCCGGCAGATCAATCTTGTTAAGCACTGGCACCACTTCCACACCCTGCTCAATAGCGGTGTAACAATTAGCCACACTCTGTGCCTCCACACCCTGCGAAGCATCCACTACCAGCAACGCACCTTCGCAGGCCGCCAGTGAGCGTGATACTTCGTAGGAAAAGTCGACGTGACCAGGAGTGTCGATAAAATTTAGCTGGTAGATTTCACCATTTTTTGCGGTGTAATTGAGAGTGACGCTCTGCGCCTTGATAGTGATACCACGTTCACGTTCCAGGTCCATGGAATCCAGCACTTGCGCGGACATTTCCCGTTCGGACAGGCCACCACACATCTGAATGAAGCGGTCAGCAAGCGTGGATTTTCCGTGGTCGATATGCGCAATAATGGAAAAATTGCGGATGTTTTCCATTTTTGACATGTGTAAAGGTATCACTGAATTAAGGGAATGAAATCACGTTCGGGAGGAACGACCGGCGGGCATTGTAATCTATCTGGCTCGCCGCCGAAACAGAAACCCCGCAGACCATTACGACCTGCGGGGTGATTTGTGTCAGGCCAGGTTATTTTTCCTGAATTTTAAGCGCCAGAAAGACGGGGCCGCCACGGCGCTGTACCAGCAATGGCAACGATTTGTCGGTGGGAAGATCGGCCGATATCTCGGCAAAATGCTTGGCATCTTTCACGTCTACATTGTTGATCATCAAAATCACATCACCACGTCGCACCCCGGCCTTACGTGCCGGACCAGCCTGGATTTTTTGCACAATCACACCACCGTCCTTGATTTCCAGCTTTTTACGCTGCTCGGCGGTGAGATCCATCACCGTGATATTCAAGCGGGTTTCATTTGTCGTGCTCGGTTCACCGGCCACCTGTATAGCCTCATCGGGCAATTCACCCAACGTCACTTTTATGTCTTTGACTTTACCTTTACGCAAAATCTCGACTTTGACTTTTTCACCTACCGGGCTAATACCTACCAATGGAGGTAGATTAGAAGAGCGCACCACCGGTTTGCCATTGAAACGGGTGATAATATCGCCCACTTCCAACCCTGCTTTTTCTGCGGGGCTGTCTTTTAATACCTTGGCTACCAGAGCGCCACGAGGTTTATCCATGCCAAACGACTCGGCCAACTCGCGGGTAACATCCTGGATAAGCACACCCAACCAGCCACGGGCCACCTTGCCACCATCTTTCAATTGTTCAACCACCTGCATGGCCATGTCGATGGGAATCGCAAATGACAACCCCATAAAACCACCAGTACGGCTATAAATTTGTGAGTTAATGCCGACCACTCTGCCATCAAGGTCAAACAAAGGACCACCGGAGTTACCCGGATTGATGGCTACATCCGTCTGAATAAACGGCACATAGTTTTCACGAGGTAAAGAACGTCCCTTGGCACTGACAATACCCGCTGTCACCGAATGGTCAAAGCCAAAAGGTGAGCCTATAGCCAGCACCCATTCGCCTACCTTCAAATGACCCGAGTCACCAATTTTCACCACAGGCAGGTTATCCGCATCCACTTTTAACAAAGCAATATCACTGCGTGCATCACTGCCGATCACCTCGGCCACCAACTCACGCCGATCAGACAAGCGCACCAGAATTTCAGTGGCATCTTTCACTACATGGTGATTGGTCATCACATAACCATCTTCGGAAATAATAAAACCTGATCCCAACGATTTAGCTTCTTGAGGTTCGCCACCGCCATGCCCACCACCATGACCCGGGCCTTGCTCACCAAAAAAATGACGGAACAAATCACCAAATGGACCCTCGGGAATCTGCTCAGGCATTCCGTGCGGCATCCGCGAAATTTTGGGGTGTTTGATTTTTTGCGTGGTGCTGATGTTCACCACCGCCGCACTGTGGTTTTCAACCAGTTCGGTGAAATCAGGAAGGCTGCCCGCCTGTACCTGACTGGACAACATCAAAAATGCCAGAATAAAACCCATTATCAAACCAGGCCGAACAGATAAGGCCATCCTGCGCTCATTTTCAAAGTTATACGCGTTACCCAGCCGGACATTCTTAAAATTCATGTTTGCTCCTAACATTCAACACCACCATTTTTATATTCAACAATATTCATTCTAAGGCACCACTAACGCGCCGCAATAACACAGGCTGGTAACGGACATCATCCCCGATCATTCGGGTAAAACGTCGCACCCAAACAAATCCCAGCAATAAACCTGAAAGGCCCAGAACAATCGGTAAAATGTCCTGATTTGCCATCAACAATTGCGCACTCAACAATTGCCCAAAAAAACCAAAAACAAACAACATCAATAATGGCACCGTGTAAACGGCCAGCGAGCCACGTACCAATGCCTGCTCATTAATGCCGATAATCACTGCATCACCAACGACCACCGGAGTTGCCTGTGGATTAAGTGTGCGCACTCGACTACGTTTGTTGCCCAATACCTTGGCCAGAGTTGCTGTACCACAGCCTTTATTTGCTGCACACTGACCACAGGCACTGCGCCGTTGTGTTTCCACCCACACATCGTTATTTTCCAATGCGATAACTTGTGCCTGCTCTTCAATCATTTTTCCACACCTGAAGCGAACACCACTGAATGTGCAAGCTGTTCAACAGTGCCCGCAGGTACTTCACCAATAACGGTAATTTGATATTCTTCATTAAGAATGCCAAATGCATTCGCCACACCCATGGACGAAACACCTTCAAAGGCTTCCTGAGCATCCGTAAATTTCTCAAAATAAACCGAGATGTTTGCCAGACCATCGGATAATACCCAATGTTCACTGGGCACGCTGGAACCCAATATATGATGTCGAAAACGTGAAGATACTGTAAACCCCTTGGGTAATGGCTCTATTTTCCATTCACTGTCCAATATCATGGAGGTATTCTTGTCAGACTCACGTTCATACCAGGTAAAACCATCTCCTGTTGACGTTGGCTGTAATAAATTTTCAGGAATACGATCAACTACCGCGATATCCGCAAACATCGCCTGCTCCAAAGACTCACCCCGTTCATTTAACAAATCAGACTTCAATAAAATTGATTTTTTGTCGTCGACCCACAGGCGGTAGCCGTAACGTAAATTATCTTTTGGCTGGATCAATACACGCCGTGCCTCCCGTCCCGCAATACGCTCCATCGACTCCAGTGTAAATTCATAATTTTTTTGCAATTCTGTAAAGTCATTCCCGGCCAGTTGAATCAACACATTGATATCGCCTTCAAATTTTTGGCGACTGACCATAACTTCCTTGCTATCCGGCATATAACAAATAACCAGATTATCTTTGCGCACCACTTCACGCGCCACACCATTCAGGTTGATCAGGCGTTCAAACCGACCCGTTTCATCTGCTTTGTGTACAACCCGCATGGATTGCACCTGACCATTCTGCAAAAACACCAGCGTACCGTGGTAATTGATATTTTGTGATGCCGTTTGCATGCGCATCAGCACATTCAATGTAGCTTGGTCTGCTGCCTGCACCACACCGCTTAAACAAGTGGCGAAAATAAACGTGGGTAAAAGCAGACGTGTGGAGAAAAAAGATGACACCGTTATTTTTGCGCCTGAATCAGAATTCGGTGTGAATTGGGATAAGCCACGATACGAGCGTAAGGAATCATACCCTGCACTGCGGCTCTGGGTGCCTGCTGATTATGGTCGACCAGATATCTATTAAGTCGGGGATGGAACTGTTTGATCGACTTGCGTGTGTCACCCATCGTGGTGGATGATTGTGGTTGAATCACGGTTTGAATATTATCACGAAGCGATTGTTGGGTAGCCCGAGCGATATTTTGTTGCTGTCGCGATAGCGGTGACAGTTGGGTGGGAGCCTGTGCCCTCGGTGGCATCAACGTCTGCTCATCCTGCTGATACATTAGCTGTACTCCCAGTACCGCAACAACAGCAACTGAAGCGGCAACCGCCAAACCTGCCGCACGCTGCCCCCAGGATGATTTTACTGGCGACGGAGGTGCTAACACCGTGGGCTCGTCATCCAGTGCGGCCATCACCCGAGATGAAAAATGGTAATCCATGCCCTTAGGCAAATTGCGCTTCAATGTGTCACCAATCAAATGATATCGTCCCCAGGTCTTGCAGTTTTCACCGCAGGCCAACAACTCGACCACGGTTGACTGGTACTCCTGTTCATCCAACTCGCCATCAACCAGCGCAGAGAGTCGTTCATCTGATGGATTTATCATGCTCATCACCTGTTTATTTTATTTTATTCATTCTTGCTCGATCAGCGGTTGCAGTTTTTTATCAATTGCCTCACGCGCCCGGAAAATACGGGACCGTACTGTACCCACTGGGCATTCCATGGCTTCAGCAATTTCCTCGTAACTCAGTCCTTCAATTTCCCGCAGGGTAATCGCCGTACGCAGATCATCCGGTAACTGCTCCACTGCTGAGAATATCGCCGCCTCAACTTCATCTTTTAGCGCAAGCCTTTCTGGTGTTCCATACTCTCTGAGACCTTCGGCACCCTCAAATTGTTCAGCTTCCTGAGCATCAATATCCACATTTGGCATGCGCCGCCCACGGGCCACCAAATGATTTTTGGCCGTATTAATGGCAATGCGATACAGCCAAGTGTAAAACGCGCTATCACCACGAAATCGTGGCAAAGCCCGATACGCCTTGATGAAAGCCTCCTGGGCAACATCCTGCACTTCACTATGGTCACGAACATAACGTGAAATCAGCTTGATGATCTTGATCTGGTACTTCAGTACCAAAGTATCAAATGCCGATTTGTCTCCCCGTTGCACACGCTCAACGAGGATCTGATCTACCTTTTGTTCACTCATTTCTATTCAGCGATCTGCCCTGCGAAGGGCATCCCCTTGGTTTTATTCTTCTGTGAGTGAAGCGTCTCCCATCAACCTCCCACGAGGTAGACAACATCCACTATGGATAGTTCTGTCTGCCAATTTAGGTTTTGCAAACCAGAGCAGCCTATTTTGACGCGATTCCCATCACTCACGCAATTATTTATCTGTCCGTATGAAATATGGGCGTGGTGCCTAGAATCAAGTAAGCTCGACACATGAGTAAACATTTTAGCCATGATGTACTGGTTATTGGCAGCGGTGCAGCCGGTTTGAGTCTGATTCTGCGGCTTGACCCCAGTCTGCGCGTTGCTGTCATCGCCAAGGGTTCTGTGGATGAAGGCAACAGCAAATATGCCCAGGGTGGTATTGCCGCCGTGCTGGACCCAGCAGATTCTGTCGAGAACCATGTGCAGGACACGCTCACTGCTGGAGCTGGATTGTGTGACCCCGCCGTCGCACAATTCACCGCTAAGCACGGTGCCGAACAAATTTACTGGCTCAATGACCTCGGCACTGCCTTTTCCACTACCGACGATACCGCATTACATCTCACTCGCGAAGGTGGCCACAGCCAACGTCGGGTAGCCCATGTTGCCGACGCCACTGGCTACGCCACGGCCCAATCCATGTTAAAGGCGCTAAAAGACCAGCCCAACGTCGAGCTGTTCGAGCATCATATCGCCGTGGACTTGATCACCGCTAACAAACTCGGCCACGAACCGCAGCGAGTGCTGGGTGCCTATGTACTCAACCGCAAAGCTGACCACATCGAGGTTTTCCACGCCCGATGCGTCGTGCTTGCCACTGGCGGAGCCAGTAAAGTCTATCTATACACTACCAACCCAGACGTTTCCACCGGAGACGGCATCGCGATGGCTTGGCGCGCTGGCTGCCGGGTGGCTAACATGGAGTTCATTCAGTTCCACCCCACTTGCCTCTATCACCCCCAGGCCAAATCTTTCTTGGTTTCCGAAGCTTTGCGCGGTGAAGGTGCTCATCTACTACTACCTGATGGTAACCGTTTCATGCACAAATTTGATCCACGCGCCGAACTCGCCTCGCGCGACATCGTTGCCCGCGCCATGGATCACGAAATGAAACGCCTGGGTGCCGATTGCCTGTACATTGACATCAGTTTCAAAAGTGCTGACTTCATTACCAGCCACTTTCCTACCATTTATCAGCGATGTCTCGAATTCGGCTTCGACATGACTCAAGAACCTCTACCTGTCGTACCCGCCGCCCACTACACTTGCGGCGGCGTGATGACCGACCTGCATGGCCGCAGTGACATCCATGGCCTTTATGCCGTAGGTGAAACCGCCTTCACCGGTCTACACGGTGCCAATCGCTTGGCCAGCAACTCATTGTTAGAGTGTTTGGTGTTCGGCGAAACTGCCGCAAAAGATATCAATCTGACTGTCAAGGACCGGCAACTCACCGAACACATTCCTGACTGGGATGAAAGCCGCGTTATCGATTCTGACGAAGAAGTCGTGGTCTCCCACAACTGGGATGAGCTGCGCCGTTTTATGTGGGATTATGTCGGCATTGTGCGTACCGATAAACGCCTGCAACGCGCCCTGCGCCGCACCGATTTATTAGTCCGTGAAATCGAAGAATATTACAGTCATTTTCGCATTAATGGTGACCTCATCGAACTGCGTAACCTGGTACAGGTTGCCACCCTGATTATTCGTAGCGCCATGCTGCGCCAGGAAAGTCGTGGCCTTCATTACACGCTGGACTATCCCGAAACAGATAATACCCACGCACCGGAAAATACGATTCTGGTACCACCGAATTTCAGTTCGCAGACAAAGCCTTCCCGCCAGATTTTACCTCAATAAACCAGGCAATCAGGAATACACATCAAGGTACTGTTGTTTGGAGTATATAATCCGGAAAAACCAGCCCCCCGTAAACACGACAGAACAACATAAGAAAATAAATAACATGAGCAATATGTATTACGAATACAAAATAAAAAACGGCGATACCTTTTCTGGCATCATACACAGCATGTTTGGTCTCGTCCTGAACGATACCCGTTATGCGGAAACAGTTAATTATCTACTGGCGCTTAACCCCCAGATCAGCAACCCGGATCGCATCAGAGCAGGCGACATGCTCCGACTGGGCGTGCTGCCGGTCACTCCCCAACGAAAACCGCCAACAGTACGCTCGCCGCCGGTTTTTATGACCCAACCCACCCATCCCAGCGACATGAAGGGCTTTTGGGCACTCTCTTGGCTTGAGCACAATGCAAATTATCTCACCATCCCAGGAAGTATTGCCACGGGGGCCGCAGGCAACTTGCTCAGCCCTGGCAATGTCAGTCTCATCAATGAAATCAATGATCATTATGCCGACTATAAAACAGAAAAAATCACAAAAGGACAATATGACGCCCGGCGCAAAAAGGCACTGGATCAGCTCAAGAAAAATATAGGGCCAATGAAAAAACTGCTGTTCGGCAAGAATACGCCCCATAAAAGCATTCGCATTGCCCGGGCGGGCGGTATTCCCGCCACTGCACATATCACCCAACATGCTGACAGACTGAAACACCTGGGCGCGATGAGCAAACATGGCGGTATTGTTCTCGCAGGCGTGGGATTAACCGCCTCCTGTATGCAAATAGCCAGTACCACTGATACGAAAGAGAAAAATGAGATCTTTGTGGAAACCATTACAAGTACAACGGTAGGGGCTTTAGCAGGCTACGGCATCAGTCTGTTTTTGATCTCCAATCCCATTGGCTGGGGAACGGCAATTGTGCTGGCAATGGGTAGCGTAGCGGTGAGCTATGGATCGGGAAAAGGTGTGCGCGCACTCTATAATACCTATGGAGAAATTGATCTTGTTGCAGAGACAGGCATCGACAGGATATGCAAATAACATGGATTTATCTGATGCGACTTTATTTGAGAAGATACTCGTCATAATTACCATAACAACCTTGCTTGCCGGTATATTAAGCTTGGTATTTATTTTGATCATGCATATTTTAATGCCAAAAAAGGTGCTGAAAACCTATTTTAAAGAACCTCATTTCAACGCTGGTGAGATTGCCATGTTTACCGGTTTTCCTTTTGGCTATATGAGAACGGGAATGTTTATGAGGGCATTAGGTTTTCCTGCCAGCGGAAAACGAAGAGGGGTAGAAAATGCCTATAAACTGGCACCGGTGTGGTATTGCAAAGTATCAAAGTATTTTATTTATTTTTTTGTATCCAATCTAGTGTTATTTTTCTCAGCTATCGTGGTTGTATTTATACATTTTGAAGCATGGAAACAATGACAAGCGTGGAACCAGGTCTTTCGTTTTCTTATTCTCAACCTGATTGCCCGGAAAGAAGCTTTTTTTCGGGAGTCCGGCAATGTCAGCCTCATCAATGATAATCAGTGATCATACCGCCATCTTCTTTTTCTTGATTTATGATATCCACAACCCCCTGGTGCAGACCAGAATGACGTGATCAATTAATGCCCCATCAGTTTGCTGCGCAGTGCTCAAATTGCAGTAATAAAACGTAACTGAAACCAGAGTATGGACGGATAAGCCGCAATCCATATCCAGAAAAAACGATTCAGCCCGAACAGACAGGCATTTGCAAAATGGAAACTCGCTGCAATAATCAACGCGACAATCAAGCTTGTGTGCGATAACAACAATAGAGGGAAAATCAACTCAAACATCATCACCCCCCAAGCCATCACAAAAAGTATGCGGGGTGACTTCGACCATTGCCGCAAAGACTCACTGGCAGGATAGACTGAAAACTGAAAAACATCACACAAGGCCCGGCCATTTCGCCATTCCGGGTTTACTATCTTTACCCAGCCTGAAAAAAAATACGAAAAAACCAGTTGCAGGGCCAGATAACCAAAAGCGATTTCCTGCCAACGTTGTGTGGGAGAAAAATACACCAGACACAAACAAGACAGGATTAACAAACTCATGCGATCAGCACCACCGTTATACGGTCCCTGAAAACAATACAACAATGCCAATCCCAAAAATAACAACAGAGCAGCAACCCAGGCAGTTTGAAAACCGATAATAAGTAATACCGCCAAAATAAAACGCGGTATAAACAAGCGCCGTTCATTCGTAAAACTTTTGAAGTGTTCGATGCTCTGCTGAGCAAAGGCAAAACCCAGTAAAATTTCGGTCAACCGAATGGCATCATCGAAGTTCACATTGCATCCTGCATGGGCAACGGCTGAATACGTGAGTGAAAAACCACTTTTTGGTGCAGCTGGGAATTTTTTCGTTGTACCAGCAATAGTCGAAATTGCAGATATGTTGCAGTCGTCGTTGAATTAAAATTATCAGCCCTGAGCTCGGCCGCAATACGTTTCAGTATTTCATTTTCACTATGCTCTGTCGGCTGTTGTAAAATACGTTCAGCACAGCTCACCAGAAACAGTGACTCATTGCGTTCGGGGTTCCAGAGCATATGCCCGAGCATTTGCAGAAAAGAAAGCCGTGCCGGACGCGAACCAAACTCATGCCATTCCCGGCTTTCACACGATGATTCATCTTTTGACTGTAGTAACGTGAACTGAATACGTGGCGAAGGTGCGATAACGTCGAAAAATCGCCAGGAAGGAATGACCGCTGGTAAGAGTAATCTCAGAATGCGGAAAATGATCATTGAATCATTGTTAACGACCCTTTTCTGAATTTCCTGTCACTTTTAAACGCACACGTAATTCCCGAAAAACCTCTCGGTCCAAGGCATCCGGGGCCAGTGTAAAAGATAACAAGCCCCGTTTATTTTCTTGCCGAAAATTCAACACCACCAGCCATGGGTGTACATAAGTGGACTCATGCAAGCTTACTTTCATTTGTTCACCGTCGACGGTTTCCAATACCCACAGACCATCGGTCTGCCAGATGAATGTCTGTACACCGCCTTCACCTGTCCTTCCTGGCTGTTTACGTAACGCTATCACCAGACTCACCAGCAATACCACGGCAATAGTGATTTTTATTGCCATGCTTAAATCCAGAGGAAACAATACGGCAATAGCACCAAGATGACCGGCGACCAAAAGCCCGATGAGAATGCGGGATGCCTTAGGTTGCAACCTGAGCGGCTGCGCGTATTTTGTTGACGACATTAGCAGTATCCGGGTCAGCGGGCACCGTACGGCCCATCAGGTACTCGAGTAACAAATTATCGTGACAGGTTAACAAGTTTTCGAAATGATCGCGCTCATTTTGTGCCAAATCATCGAAACCGCGATCAAGAAAGCCTTGCAGTATATCATCCAGCTCCAGCATACCCCGGCGGCATTGCCAGTGAATGCGGTTTTTATTGGCGGTGGATATCACACCAAATGCTTCAGCATCATTTTTTTGATGTTACCGATTGCTTTGGTGGGATTCAGTCCCTTGGGACACACATCCACACAGTTCATGATGCTGTGGCAACGGAACAAACGATACGCACCTTCAAGTTCTTCAAGACGCTCCGCGGTCGCTTGGTCACGACTGTCAGCCAAAAACCGCCAGGATTGCAACAAAGCGGCCGGGCCACGGAATTTATCCGGATTCCACCAAAACGAGGGGCAAGCCGTTGAGCAGGCACCGCATAAAATACATTCGTACAGGCCATCAAGCTGATCACGCTGCTCGGGCGTTTGCAGGTATTCCGTTTCCGGTTCGGGATCATGCACAGTAAGCCAAGGCTTGACGGAGCGGTACTGGTGATAAAACTGGCGCATATCAACAACAAGATCACGAATAACCGGTAAGCCCGGCACCGGGCGTACTTCGACAGGTTCTTTAAGTGATGTCAGCGGTGTAATACAGGCCAGTCCGTTGCGGCCATTGATATTCATCGCATCGGAACCACACACCCCTTCACCGCAGGAACGCCGGAAGCTCAGACTGTCGTCTGTTTCTTTAATGCGAAACAAGGCGTCCAGCAGCATGTCGCCAGAATCAAAACCTTCCACCGTGTATTCCTGCATACGCGGTTTTTTATCGACCTCGGGATTGTAACGGTGAATTAAAAATTGCATGGCAACATTCCTGGGGAGTCTTTCATTGTATTGTTCGTGCTATTGCTTCTTTTGGTTGCGGAGTATAGCTCTTGTCTTTTAAGGTAAATGCACCTTTAGAGCCTGAGTCTCAATCACTGCCCCTTAATAAACACGTGGTTTTGCGGGAAAAGCATCCACCGTCATCGGTTTGGTGCGCACCGGTTTGTATTCGATGTGGCCGTTGGTATGGTACAGGCTGTGTTTCATCCAGTGCTCATCATCCCGTTCGGGATAATCTATGCGGGAATGCGCACCGCGACTTTCCTCTCGCGCCAGAGCACACTCAACAGTGGCGAGCCCCAGCCCCATGAGATTTTCCAGCTCCAATGCCTCGATGCGTGCCGTATTAAATACCTTGCTTTGATCCTTCAGACGAGCATCTTTGACTCGTGCCACCAGCTCCCGTATTTTTTCGACGCCCTCGGTTAATACCTCTTTGCTGCGAAACACACCACAATAGTGTTCCATGGCCTTTTGCAGTTCAGCACGTAAGTCATCAACAGACTCACCGTCTCCGGTTTTTTGCCAGTACCCGATACGCTGCATGGCCTCTTCAATCATCGATTCTTTGAATGGCCGGTGATAGCGGTTTTCTTTAAGGTAGTCGATCACATGATTGCCCGCCGCACGACCAAACACTACAATGTCTAACAGTGAGTTGCCACCCAAACGATTGGCTCCGTGTACCGACACACAGGCACATTCACCCACGGCATATAAGCCGGGAATCGCTTCTTCAGCACTTTGCGCCAACGGCACTACCACCTGACCATAACGATTAGTAGGGATCCCACCCATGGTGTAATGCGCAGTGGGGAATACCGGAATTGCCGATTCGATAGGGTCCACATGTGCAAAAGTCATTGCCATGTCACGAATTCCGGGCAGGCGCTTTTTGATGACATCCGAGCCCAGGTGATCCAGCTTGAGCATCACATGATCGGCATTGGCTCCACAACCACGTCCCTCGCGTACTTCAATGGCAATAGCACGGCTCACTACATCACGACTGGCCAGATCCTTGGCATGCGGCGCATAACGCTCCATAAAGCGTTCACCATTTTTATTCACCAGATAACCGCCTTCACCGCGCACACCTTCGGTAATCAGCATGCCCTTGCCTGCAATGCCGGTGGGATGAAACTGGAAAAACTCCATATCCTGCACGGGAATACCTGCACGCAAGGCCATGGCGATACCATCACCGGTATTGATGCGTGCATTGGTATTAGTGCGAAACAACTGCCCCACTCCGCCCGTCGCCAGCAAAGTCGTTTTCGCCTCGATGATCAGTGGCTCGCCCGTTTCGATGCACAGCACTATTGCACCGAGAATGTAGCCATCCTCGTCTTTCAACAAATCAATGGCGAAATATTCATCAAAAAAATGTGTCTTGGCACGGATGTTCTGTTGATACAAGGCATGCAAAATGGCATGACCGGTACGGTCTGCCGCAGCACAGGTCCGTGCGGCCTGCTCTCCACCAAAGTCCCGACTCTGTCCACCAAAGGCCCGTTGATAAATTTTACCGTTGGCCAGACGGGAAAAAGGTACCCCTGCGTGTTCCAGCTCCACCACCAAATGCGAAGCGGCACGACACATATATTCGATGGCATCCTGATCGCCGAGATAATCGCTACCTTTCACTGTGTCATACATGTGCCAGTGCCAGTTGTCCGGCATCACATTACCCAGCGCCGCGTTCATGCCACCCTGCGCTGCGACAGTGTGTGAACGTGTGGGAAAAACCTTGGACACCACCGCTACATTGGCGTCGGCTTCGGACATCTGCAAGGCTGCACGTAGACCACCACCACCCGCACCGATCACCAGCGTATCAAACTGACGTCGTTCAATATTCAATGCGCTCATTCCATTCCTGCCAACAACAATATACGCAAGCTCCACAAGCCCATAATACCCAACCCCAGGGCAAACACGATTAACAGGACATAGCGTGCAGAAGCGGATTTAACGTAGTCAATGACCACATCCCGTCCACCAATCCAGGCATGTAACAGCATTGAAAAAATAAACAACAGCAGCGCAATATTCGCCGCCGGATGTGCAACCCAGGCGCGCCATGTGTCGAAGGTAATCGTCTGCCCACCCCACACAAAAGCGAACACTGCTAGAAAAACCACGATATAAAGTGCCGTCAACCGTTGCGCCAGCCAGGAACGCAGGCCGGAAGATGCTCGCCAACTCACGATTGCGCCCCCAAGGGCAACACACCAAAAATCAGACTCGCGAGCACCGCTGTCACCACCAGCGCGCCAACCTGTACCAGCCACGCGGCCTTTCGTGCGGTATCACGTTCAATGCCCACGTCAAAATCCAGCAGCATAAAACGAATGCCCGCTAGCACATGGTGAGTCAGCGCCCAGCAAAACAGTACAGCAAGGATTTTGAGCGTGGGGCTGGTTAACAAAGTGGCTACTTGTGAAAATCCCGCTTGATTACTAAGGGATAAATTAAGCAGATAAACCAGCCCGGGCAATAATAGGATCATCACCACACCGCTAATCCGGTGAAAAATGGAAACCACGGCCGTGACCGGCTGGCGTATCCGGAGAAGGTTAAGAAAAACAGGTCTGTTATCAGTAGCGCTCATTGATTATTTGTACAGGTTAAATTTTTGTTTTACTGAACATATTTATAAATCGGTATTACTAGCTGCAACATTATTCGCTATCATTAACCGAACTCTACATTAAGGTCAATGAGCAAACCCAAAAACATGACACATAATAACTGGCAACAATTTCTGACAACGCAGGGTGCTCACTGGGGTAATACTGAGCATACCGATAGAGGCTACGATCACGTGCATTATTTTGGTAACGCGCCTGACAATGCCACAGCGGAAAAACGCATCGCATTGGCGGGCAGGCAAACCATCCTTTGCGATCTTTCTCACTACGGTTTGATACAGGCAACCGGCCCGGAAAGCGAAAGCTTTTTACAAAACCAGTTTTGTAATGACGTAAGCAAAATCTCAAGCTTGCAAAGCCAATTCAATGCCTACTGTACTCCCAAAGGTCGTGTACTCGCCTTCTTCCGTTTGTTTCAGCGTGAAAATAATTACTACTTACGGTTACCTCGGGAAATTCTTGAGCCCACACTTAATCGTCTGCGTATGTATGTCATGATGACAAAGACTGAATTGAGTGATGGCAGCGACACATTGGCGCGTATTGGCTACGCAGGCCCACAGGCTGGCCAGCACCTCCGCACACTGTTTGACGACACCGTCTCCATTGTCACCAATACTGTCACACAAACGGCTGGCCTGATGATTATCTGCATTCAAGCTGATACCCGTTTTGAAATCTACGGTGACGAAATCGCACTGCAAAACCTTTGGCAGCAACTGGCTGACACGGCCACACCAGTAGGTGCCGGTGCCTGGGAACTGCTTGATATCCACGCTGCCCTGCCCGACGTTTATACACAAACCCAGGAAGCTTTTGTGCCGCAAATGCTCAATCTGCAAGCCATCGATGCCCTGAGTTTCAAAAAAGGGTGTTACCCCGGCCAGGAAATTGTCGCGCGTATGCACTATCTGGGCAAACTCAAACGACGCATGTTTGTTGCTCACATCAATGATGCCACCCACGTTCAACCAGGAGACACATTGTTCGCTGAAGGCTCCGAGTCCGCTCAGGGGATCGGCAAGGTGGTGCGTACCCAACGTAATCCAGAGGGTGGCAGTGACTTGCTCGCCGTCATTGAAATAAGCAGCGCTGAAACGCGTGTATTACGTTTGCACGATGCCAACGGCCCATTGCTGAAGCTGCTAACGTTACCTTATACGATAGAAGAAGCACAATGAGCCGTGTATTTCTAATATAGGCGCAACGACATCCCTGAATTTAACCTTAAGTTTTTTTTAATAAAACCAGACATTCTGAATAAACAATCAACCGGACTGAAAGAATGCAGACAATGGATATTGTACAGCTGAATTTTCCGATAAAGACAAAAAACAACCGGGGGTTTCCTCGGTGATTTTGTGCTTGCTAATCTTGTTATCGATGCCTTTGTCTGTCTTGGCCGATGGAAGCTCAAAGGAGAAGGAGAATACCCCTTCGTTATTACAGCCTGACCTGCAGCATGAGCCCATCCAACCGCTGACACAGCCAGTAGGATTAAACCCGTACAAGGTCAGCCTGGGTGAGCGCCTGTTTCACGACCTTCGTTTGGGACGCGATAACGACATGGCCTGCAGCAGTTGCCATGACATCACAGACAACGGTGCCGACCGCCATGCCCATGCTTCGGGCCGGGATGGTGCTACCCTGGGCATCAACACCCTGACTGTCTTCAACAGCAGTCTCAATCATCATCAATTCTGGGATGGTCGCGTACGCAGCCAGAAAAAACAAGTTGATATTGTGGTATCGAACCCCAAAAAATTTGCCACCACTTGGCCGGTGATTATTGGCAAACTAAAACAAAACAAGGACTACATCCGTCACTTCACGGAACTGTATCCTGATGGTATGACTGCCGACAACATTCGCGATGCTATTGTCACTTTTATGCGCAATCTGGTCACCGTCAACTCACCCTTTGATCGTTTTTTACTGGGTGATGCCGACGCCATCAGTTCGGAGGCAAAAGCAGGTTACCAGCTATTTAAAACCTACGGTTGCGTTGCCTGCCATCAAGGCAGTAACGTGGGTGGCAATCTGTTCATCAAACTCGGTGTATTCAAGGATTATTTTGCTACGCGCGGTAGTCCTACTCGCGCAGACCTCGGACGTTTCAATATCACCGGCAAAGAACGTGATCGCCATGTATTCCGTGTACCCAGCCTGCGGCTCGCCGCACTCACCCCTCCCTATTTTCATGATGGCAGCGTCGCAACGCTGACAGAAGCCGTCAGTATAATGGCTGAACACCAACTGGGGCGTACGATGCCAGAGCAGGATATCCTGTGCATCGTCGCCTTTTTGGAAAGCCTTCCGGGTGAATATCGCGGACGACCATTAGGACACAAATCATGAGCCGCAACTGGATCAAGCTTTGTGTGTTTGGAGGGGGAGCCTTGCTACTCATGTCCTTCCTTTACATCAAAACCCAGGCCACTGATCTCGATAAACACAATCAAATCATCAACCATGCTAATCAGTTCAAACGAGTGGATGCCATTTTTAACCAACACATCCTGGAGATACGCCAGGGTCTTCTGCCCTACTATGACTCTACTGAGAATAAAATGCTCAAGCTTGAAGAGCATTTGGGTGCCACCGCTTTAATGGCAATGCAGTTGCACCCTGTACTCACAACCAGCATTGCACAGCACCTGCAAACAACCACTCAGACGCTGACGCAAAAACAGGAACTATTTGAAGACTTCAAATCCAGCAATGCGGTGCTGCGCAATTCGCTGCGCTATCTCCCCATTGCAACCACTCAATTCAATGCCCGCTTGTCTTCTGATGCCAGTATGAACAAGTTGAAACAGGCTCTGAACACCTTGTTACTCGATACGCTGGTCAGCAATCTCAACAGTGATATGTCATTCAGTCCGACATTGACATCTCGCAGCACAAACCTGAAAAACATACTGGCCCAGCAAGCACCCGAACTACAACAGGAGCTGGATGTGCTGCTCACCCATGTGCGTATTGTGCTCGACAATAAAAGACAAACCGACAAACAGGTGTCGCAACTACTCAATCTGCCCACAGCGCAAAACATGGATGCGCTACTCATCGCCTACGGTGCTGAATACGATAAAATAATCCAGAATGCCGACACCTATCGTCTGGTGCTGTACGGACTCTCAATTCTCTTGCTGGCTTACATTGCAGGTATCCTGTTTCAGCTCAACCGAACCGCAGCCATCCTGCGCCACACCATTACCGATCTGAACTACCAGAAATTTGCTCTGGATCAGCACGCCATCGTCAGCATCACTAATCAAAAAGGCATCATCACCTACGCCAACCAGAAATTCTGCGATATCAATCAACGCCCCGCAACGGAACTCATCGGTCAAAATCACCGTATTATAAAATCTGACCATCATCCTCCCGTGTTTTTCAAACAATTGTGGGACACCATCACCCAAGGCAAGGTCTGGCGTGGGCAAATACAAAACCAGGCCAGCGACGGCAGTCGCTACTGGACAGACACCACCATCGTCCCTTTCATGGACAATAAGGATAAACCTTACCAATACATCACGATTCGCACTAACATCAGCGCCATCAAACAAGCCGAGCAATCCCTGCAACGCCTGAATCATTCCTTGCAAGCCCTCAGTGCCTGCAATGAAAATCTCGTAAAGGCCACGGACGAAACAACATTGCTACACAGCATTTGCAACGTCATTGTACAAGATGCTGGTTACCATCTCGCCTGGGTCGGCTATGCTGGACACGACAGGAAAAAAATAATCCGCCCTGTGGCACAAGCAGGTTTTGAACACAATTATCTCAACACCTTGAATCTGACCTGGAGTGACAGTGTGCAGGGAAAAGGGCCCACGGGCACAGCCATCCGTAATGGTGAGCCCTGCATTATTCGCAACATTACAAAAGACTCACGCTTCACCCTTTGGCGTGATGCTGCCATGAGGTGTGGCTACCGCTCATCCATTGCATTGCCGCTCAAGGAAAATAATCAGACTTTTGGTGCGCTTAATATTTATGCCAGTGAAGCAGACGCCTTTGACGATGACGAAGTAAAATTTCTACAGGAACTGGCCAGCAACCTCGCCTACGGCATCACCACCCTGCGCTCACACGAAGAACGTGAGCTACTGCAAAAACAACTACAGCACGCGCAAAAAATGGAAGCTATTGGCCAGCTTTCCGGTGGTATTGCGCACGATTTTAATAATCAGCTAAGTGTCGTCATCGGTTATCTGGATTTTCTACGCGAGTATCTGAAAGACACAGGACAACCACAGCAATGGGCAGAAGTTGCCTCTCGCTCCAGCCTGCGTTGCATTAATCTAACCCGGCAATTACTGGCCTTTTCGCGACATCAGGCCAGAGAAAAAAACGTGGTCAACCTCAATACCACGATCAAAGAAATGGAAAGCATGATTGAACGCTCGCTTACCCCGGAAGTTGAAGTACAGTATTCCCTTAATAACTCTCCCTGGCTAACCGAAATCGACCCTAACGAATTTCAGGATGCCTTGCTAAACATGGTCATCAATGCACGTGATGCCATGCCAGAAGGGGGTAAGCTGCTGATCGAAACCAACAATAAATATCTGGATAATGACTATGTCACCCTCAATCCCTGGCTTGAAGCAGGTGACTATGTACAACTGATACTGAGTGACACCGGCATCGGAATGGACAAAGAAATTCTGGAACATGTCTTTGAGCCTTTTTTCACCACCAAGCCCAAAAGCAAAGGCACTGGCTTAGGTATGTCCATGGTTTACGGCTTTGCCAAGCGTTATCATGGGCATATCAAACTTTATTCAGAACCCGGTGTCGGTACTACCATTCGCCTGTACCTGCCACGCACCCATACCACTAAAACCGATATCAGTATCCAGGACTCCCATCCGCTACCCCTGGCCACCGGCAACGAATCCATCCTCATTGTTGACGACGAAACTGACCTGCTGCAACTGGCCGATCAATATCTGGGATCGCTGGGTTATCGCACTCAGCGGGCAGAAAATGCCGCGCAAGCGCTGGAAATACTCAAAGCAGATGACAGCATTGATCTGCTGTTTAGTGACGTGGTAATGCCCGGCGGTATGAACGGCTACGAACTGGCCCAACAAGCCACTCAACTGGCACGCCCACTCAATCGCCCCGAGCTCAAAGTCCTGCTGACCTCGGGCTTTACCGCCAAAACCATGGCACACAATGGTCTCGCCCGATTCTCTGCTCACTTACTCGATAAACCCTATCGCAAACATGATTTGGCCCAACGTATCCGGCTGATACTGGATGAAAAATACGAAGACGAAAACGAAGGTGCGGCATACCAGACGCAGACAAACAATGCGGTAAGCAAACTTGCCGGGAGTAACATTCTGGTGGTTGATGATGACCCGGACATGCAAAAACTGTTTCAGCTGAACCTGGAAAAACTGGGCTGCAATACTATTCTCGCAGAGGGTGCCGACGAGGCCATCAGCCTCTATCAAGAATCACTGCACAACAAACAGTCCATTGATATCGTAATCCTCGACCTTACCTTTCCCGGCAGCATGAGTGGCGTTGAAATAGCCAATAAACTAAAAACCATAAATTCACACATCAAAATCGTTGTCGCCAGCGGTCACACAGATGGCCCCGAAATGACCCAATACAAAAAATACGGTTTCCAAGCAGCATTGGAAAAAGATTCCAGCCGGGAAAAGATTCGCCAAGTACTCGAACGCGTACTGAACTCACGCACAGTAGAGGATGTTATTAATGAATAAGGCCTGCACCTCAAAAATGCCATAACGATTAATCCGCTGCTATCTTTAACGGATGTGTTAGGTTTAATGACTTGTCATCTCCGTTGTCGCTCCTGGAACTGCAACACCAATCCATAGATCACTGGCAGTACCAACAGGCTCAAAATAGTAACGGTGAGCATACCTCCCACCATAGGCGCAGCAATACGTTGCATGACACCGGAGCCTGTGCCACTGCCCCACATGATCGGCAGCAGGCCAGCGATAATGGCGGTAGCGGTCATTACGATCGGCCGTACACGCTCTGAGGTTCCTACATGCACCGCATCTATAATTTCTGCGGCACTCAGTTGGCCATCTTTGTCACCGCGACGACGTGCAATTTCGTGATCAATAAAGGTCAACACCAGCACACCAATCTCCGCCGCTACGCCTGCCAAAGCAATGAAGCCCACCGCTACCGCTACTGACATATTGAAACCCAGCCAATAAACGAGCCAGAAACCACCGATCAATCCGAAAGGAATGGACAGCATGACAATCAGTGGTTCTGCAATATTGCGGAAGTTAAAAAACAATAACAGAAAGATTAGCAATAACGTCGCCGGTACCACAATGCGCAGACGCTCAGCGGCACGCTCCATGTATTCAAACTGCCCGGACCATATCAGAGTATAACCCGCAGGAACCTTCACCTGAGCCTTCACCACTTCTTTGGCATCGGCCACATAACCACCAATGTCTGAGGTCTTGATATCCACATATACCCAAGCATTGGGGCGTGAATTTTCACTTTTGATGGCAGGCGGTCCACGTCGCAATTTCAACTCGGCCACCAATCCCAGCGGGATCTGAGATCCTGTGGGCGTGGGGATTAATACTCGCTTTAACTGCTCCATATTGTCTCGCAATTCACGCGGATAACGCAGATTGACCGGGTAACGCTCTAATCCTTCCACGGTCTGCGTGATATTCATGCCACCGATGGCGCTTTGAATAATATCCTGCACATCGCCCACAGTGAGGCTGTAACGCGATGCTGCGACACGATCAATATCAAAGTCTAAATAATAGCCACCCGCCGCTTTGTCACCAAAAGCCGACAAGGTATCTGGCATGGTTTTCAAGGCTCGCTCAATATTGCCCGCTACGGTCTCCAGCACATTGAGGTCCGGCCCACTGACCTTGATACCAATCGGTGTTTTAATGCCGGTGGATAACATGTCGATACGAGTCTTGATGGGCATGGTCCAGGCATTGGCGACACCAGGAAACTTGATCGCGGCATCCATTTCGGCCATCAACTGTTTGGTGGTCTTGCTCGGGTCTGGCCAGTCAGTGCGGGGTTTAAGCCGCACCGTGGTTTCGATCATCGCCAATGGTGCCGGGTCGGTGGCCGTTTCAGCGCGCCCGACTTTACCGAATACCTGATGCACTTCCGGGAAGGTGTAGAGAATTTTATCCGTCTGTTGCAGTATCTCCTTAGCCTTGGTGATGGACAACCCCGGATAGGTGGTCGGCATGTACAAGATGTCGCCCTCATCCAACGGCGGCATGAATTCACTACCGAGCTTGTTGACCGGATAGACCGTTACCAATAACAATATTCCTGCCGCAAGCAATGTTAACCAACGCCAGTGAAGGGCCCCTTTCAATGTTGGCGCATGGACGGCGTGCAAAAAACGATTCACCGGATTTTTGGCTTCCGGCAAAATTTTTCCGCGAATGAAATAGCCCATTAACACCGGCACCAACGTAATCGCCAGAATTGCCGCCGCTGCCATAGCATAGGTTTTTGTGAATGCCAGCGGCGCAAACAAACGCCCTTCCTGGGCTTGAAGCGTAAACACCGGCAAAAAAGATACGGTAATGATCAACAACGAAAAAAATAATGCGGGTCCAACCTCGCGCGAAGCCGAAGCCACTGCTTCCCAGCGTTCGGGCAGCGTCAACTCACGCCCTTTTTTGTTACCCTCCTGTTCCAGATGTTTATGAGTGTTTTCAATCATTACGATAGCACCGTCTACCATGGCACCGATAGCGATGGCAATGCCACCGAGTGACATGATGTTGGCGTTGATGCCCTGCCATTTCATGACAATAAACGCCATCAAAATACCAATAGGCAAAGTCACCACAGCCACCAGCGCCGAGCGGGCATGCAGCAAAAACAGAATACAGATGAAGCTCACCACAATAGATTCTTCGATGAGTTTCTCGACCAGATTATCCACAGCACGCTCAATGAGGTCGCCACGGTCATAGACCGGCACAATCTCCACACCTTCTGGCAAGCCGCTCTTGAGCTCTTCCAGTTTTTCCCGCACGCGCGCAATAGTCGCCAAGGCATTTTCATTGAAGCGCATAATCACCACGCCACCGACGACTTCTCCTTCACCATTAAGCTCCGCCGCACCGCGTCGCAACTCAGGCCCAATCTGGATATTGGCCACGTCCATCAGACGTATGGGTGTACCGTTGGTATCGACACCAACCGGGATGACTTCCAGGTCAGGGATGGACTGGATATAACCTTTGCCACGTACCATGTACTCAGTCTCAGCCATTTCCACAAGCTTGCCACCCACATCATTATTGGAACGTTGGATAGCATGCTTCACCTGCGCTAACGGAATGTTGTAGGCCAACAAAGCATTGGGATCAACTTCCACCTGATACTGTTTGACATAACCTCCCACTGAGGCTACTTCGGAAACGCCTTGTACTGTTTGCAAGGGATAACGCAAATACCAATCCTGCAAAGAACGCAGTTGTGCCAGATCATGCTTACCCGTACGATCTACCAGGGCGTACTCATAAATCCAACCAACACCGGTGGCATCCGGCCCCAGTGAGGGCGACAGTCCGCTCGGCAATCTGGAACTAACGTAATTTAGATACTCTAGCACTCGCGAACGAGCCCAATACATATCAGTGCCATCTTCAAAAATAATATAAACAAAAGAAAAACCAAAAAAAGAATAACCGCGTACCACTTTGGCATTGGGTACCGCCAGCATCGCTGTGGTCAATGGATAAGTCACCTGATCTTCCACGACTTGCGGTGCCTGTCCCGGGTATTCGGTAAACACAATAACCTGCACATCGGAAAGATCCGGGATGGCATCCAGTGGTGTATTTTTCACTGCGAATATACCGGCCGCCACCACTATTGCCGTGGCAATCAAGACCAGGAATTTATCACGCAACGAAGCGTTAATAATATTCAGGATCATCACACGCTCCTATTTTTCTTTTTCTGATGACAAACTGTCTGCCGGTGCTTCACTCATATTCATTCCAGCCATAGCCCTATCATCGGATGTAGCGACAGAACGGTTGTCGCCTTGTCGCACATCCAATATTTCCATCATTTTTGCGGTTGCTTCGCGTAACTTGGATTCGGAATCAATGAGAAACTGAGCCGAGGTCACCACTTCTTCATCAACCACCAGACCAGCTAATATCTGAGTTACACCATCCGTTGTGATTCCCAATTTGACTTCACGCGGCTCAAACTTTCCGCCCCCCCTTACCACGAATACCTGTTCACGAGTACCTGAACGCACTACAGCTTCGGTGGGTACCACCACGGCATCAAACTGCCGGCTCGCGGCAATACTGATTTCGGCAAACATATCCGGTTTCAATAAAAGTTCTTTGTTATCGAAGACTAGCCGCACTCTGATGGTTCGAGTCTTAGCCTCGGCATATGGATAAATATAAGCAAGGCTGCCCATGAAAATCTTGCCAGGCACACCGGTCAATTCCATCTCAACCTGATCACCCACACTAATCCAAGGCAGCTCATATTCGTAAACATCAACATATACCCAGACTTTAGACAGGTCCGCTAACATATATAATTCAGTTTTGGGCGTAACATACTGCCCCTCGCGAGCACCGACTTTCATCACAATACCGTTGAATGGAGAATGAATGTGCAGGTATTTTTTGATCTCGTGTGTGCGCTCAAGCTCACGAATCTGATGCTCGGCAACATCCAACAACTCCAGACGTGCGCGTGCCGTTTTCGCCAGATCAATAGCACCCTGACGAATATATTCAAAGGGACTGTCTGCTAATACCTGTTTGTATTTCAGAGCCGATAGATATTCTTCCTGACTGGCAACCAGTTGTGGCGCATAAATACTCAGCAAAATGTCATCTTTCTTGACTGGTGAGCCCGTCTTGTCGATACGTAATTCCTTAATCCAGCCTTCAGTCTTCGGATGTGGGCGGGACAGACGTTCTTCGTTATACGCGACCCGGCCTACCGCACGAATATGCCGACTCAAGGTGCGTTGCTCTACGATGGCAGTGCGCACCCCAATGTTCTGTACCGTTACCGGATCAATTTTCACTGTGCCGGCGGGAGCAGCATTGACATTGTCAGCATCGGCATAAACCGGAATGTAATCCATACCCATTTCATCTTGGGCTGGCACTGGTGAAGTAATCACCGGGTTCATAGGGTTCCGGTAAAACAGTACCTTGCGTTCTTTTGGTTTGTCGTTATCGGCATAGACCGGAATGTAATCCATATTCATGTCGTCTTTAGCGGGTACCGGTGAGCTAATATTTGGGTTCATCGGATGGCGATAAAATAAGGGTTTTCGAGCTTGTTCGGTACCGTCGAGCACTCCGACAATATCCGGGGCTGTACGTGATGCAAGCCAGTATCCACCACTAGCGCCTATGGCCAATGCGGCCAGCATTACAACCATTAAGGTTTGCTTGTTCATGAGTCCACCTCAAAATTTCTATACAAATCTGTTAGTGTTATTATCAACACTAATTCCAGCTATGCTTTCCATCGTTATCAAACAGGTTTTGCTTACCGACAGCCGCTGTTAACCGTGCCAATGCCTGATTACCCTGGGACAATGCCTTCCAGTAACGGGTCTCGTAATTGAACAAGGTGATTTGCGCGTGTACCAAATCCAAAAAATCCACTTTGTTCACCTGATAGGCCGCCAGCATCGAAGCAACGGTTTGTGTCGCCTGGGGAATAATGCCTTGCTTGAGCAGATTGGCTTGTTCGCGCGACTGCTGATAATCAGCCAAGGCACGTGATACCTCGGCAGCGACTATGTTGTGAGCATCATCCCGTTGATATTGACTTTGCAGCACCTGCGAAGCACGTTGATCCACAACCTTGTTTTGCCGGGCTCCGGTATAGATGGGCAGGTTCATGCTGAACATCACGGAGAGGAAATCGGCACGATTGCTACCATCAGTATTTTCTCCACCACGATAACCATACACAGCATCGAACTTGAAATCGGGGGAATAATCCTTTTTTGCCAAACCTAAGCGGGCGCGGGCTGCATCAATGTTACTTTGGCTTGCAGCCAACATGGGACGGGTTTTCGTTGCAAATACCAGTAAACCCTTTTCATCGTCAATCTCCGCCAGTGTTTCCGTTATTCGCTGAGGTAGCTGCAATAGGTTATTTGTAGGTTGATCCAGCAGGGCGTTGAGTTGCGCTATCTGATTACGCCGCAGACCACGCAGATTAATCGTCTGATCATGTAGTTTGGACAACTCCAGTTGCGCAAGCAGAACATCTTGTTGCAGTCCTTTACCCACCTTGTATTTAGTTTGTGCAACACCAACAAACTGGCTTAGCAGTTCCATATTACGTGCTACTATCTCCAAAGCACGATCCGTGAAATACAAATTCCACCATACCGTCTTCACATCACGCACCAGCTTCAGACGTACTTCTTCGACCTGCCAACGAGCTGCCGTGCTTTCATGTCCGGCAACAGCCTCACGCAGCGCCAGCTTACCGGGAAACGGCAGCATCTGGCTGAACCCGACTTGCAATTGAGTCATGCCTTCCTGCGTAAAATCAAAACTGTCGACGGGCAAATTCATCATGTTCAATGACAAACGAGGATCAGGTAATGAGCCTTGTTGTGAGGGAACCGTTGTGAGAGCCTCAGCTCGGGCTTTCATCACTGCCAGCCCAGGATTATCCGCCAGACTTATCGCAACGGCATCTTTCAGCAACAGTAGTTTTGGTTCCGGTGCAGCAAACACAAGGCCTGCATTCCCTGCAACAAACAAACCGGTCATCATCAATAAAGGAAATAATTGTTTAAAGTGCATGCCACCCTCCTTCCATGAAGGAAGCCACATGAACAGTATGATGAAATACTGTGGGTAATCCTGAAAATAATTTAACGCCAGCGACTTCCTGATCCGAAAGTTTCAAATAGGACAGAATCATTAGATTCTCCAGAAATATTCATAACACACGCACGTGCAGTCATACGGGCGAACCCCGCAGATTGAACAAATCAGGAGTAACGCGGAGGTCGGTAATCCGGCAAGAGGTCGGTGCTACGGAGCGAAACGTCTGAGACAGTGAGTTGAGTTTGTGTACTCAGTTCGGCATGTTTCGATGAAATCTGAAAAATTCCCAGCGATAAAAGACAATTGCTGCACTGGTCAGACCCCTGACAATTATTGCATTTTCCCTGCTTGTTGCAATCGTCAGCCAGCATTTTCGATGCATGGTGTTGGGTGATATTGCTGACTGTATTGACCTCTGCACTCATCGAAAGAGGCATTGAACCGTCAGCCCCCATAACAAACGATGGCTGTACGAGTGCCAGCACAATTGCGCTGATCAGCAGTAGACGGAGATGTCGTATAAGAATAACCATAGCTAACGTGCAAAGTGTAGGTGCCAATAAGTGGTTCTGTCAACGATTGCCTGACCCTGGGTACTGTGCGATTCGACCCGACAACAGACTGTAAGTTCCCGCCAGCGGGCAGCGTTATCCCATTAGGAATGCGCAATGCAACAAAACCAGTATGGGTGCATAATGCTCACAAACGGCCCTATTTTTTTGATAATGCAAAAAATGGGGCCACCGCTAATGCAACGCGAAAACGGTATTGATTCATTTTGTTCTGTGAAGGGGGCTTCAAATATGTTTTTTAAAATAACTCGCCGTCCTGCATATGTGATTTTATTTTTCATGACATTGACTGTGCCAATGGTGGTGCATGCAGAAAAAACCATAGATAAGCAATTAAAACGTGGTGAGCTTGTCTATCAGCGCTTTTGCTCACTCTGTCACGGAGCCAAACTCGAAGGACAGAAAGACTGGCGAATACGAAAACCCGATGGCAAATTACCTGCGCCCCCCCACGATGAAACCGGGCATACTTGGCATCATCCTGATGAAGTATTATTTGGCATTACTAAAAAAGGAATGGTGCCGCCCTATGCACCACCTGACTACAAAAGTGATATGCCGGCCTGGGAAGGTACTCTCCGTGACGACGATATTTGGGCTGTTATCGCCTACATAAAAAGTCGCTGGCCCGACGAAACACGCAAAATTCAAGCGGATATCAACAATAAAGCCTTGCAACGTAAATGACTATGCGCCAAAACAGAATGTTATTACGTGCATGTTCCTTACTATGATTTTCATTTTCCATTCACTTCAAACACACATACCCGGTAAAAACCAGAAAAACACTGGAATTCATTGACCTGCCTAAGTGTTTTATTATACGTCTTCGCATGATGGCTTAGCATAGCAAACAGATTCTGATGCCAAAAATCATCTAAAAAGGGTTCCAAGTGTAATAATAAAATACGTATCGGCCACCATCGACATAAAAAATGCTGGCGAGGGTACTGACCATATTCTGTAATTACCAGACGCCCTCCAAGCTGTAATACGCGCAAGGTCTCATCGAGCGTATGGTCTCGCGCAGCAGGCGGTAGTTCATGCAACAGAAAAAATATCAGAACAGAGGAAAATGCATCGTCACAATAGGCAAGATGTTCCGCATTCATACGCGCTGTCAATAATCGACTTTTTTCTTTATCGTTCAGTTTTTCGCGCGTTGCATCCAGTTGTACATCCGCAACATCCATCAGATAAAGATCATCACCCTTCATTGATTTGATCAATGAGGGTGTAAGATTCCCATACACGCAGGTAAGCTGTAGCAATCGGCCCTTTGGACGGTCTGTCATGCAAGCATGCAATGCCTGTGTTTTAAGTGCTCGGTACTGTCCAAAAAGAATGGCACTGATAATGGGCTGATGATCAAAAAACCATACCCCAAACCGCCATAAGTAAGCCCACCAATAATGTCGCGCTAAATACTCCGGGTGCGCATCAAGAAAATGACGCCAAATCCCTGTGGGTTGATTTTCACTCCCGTTGTTTTTACGGTGTTTCGGTAACATATTGCCCTCCTTTGACCCAGCATTTCTCTTGCCTAGCTCCAGGAAAAATGGTAACTCTTTGAGTTTAAAGTGGGCAATTTAATCCCAATTACCTGATGCTCACTCCGTAGCGTAACAAAGTTATAGGCCACAACTCAGATCACCGTACGCACACATGTGGTATATCCGCAACATTACCAATTCAGGAATGATACATGCCTGAGCAATTTAATTTTGATCAATCACCTTATTAAAGCAATCAAAGTCTCACTGGAAAGTTAAGGTATTCTAACGCCGGTTAAATATGATTTGTGCAGAGTTTTTCCTTCAAAGCGCATTGAGTTCAATACCGATTCATAACTGGAACTTGACCTATTCATAACTGAAACTTGACTCTCTAATAATTGTTGGTATATTTCGATGAAAAATTAGATAAAATTATTAATATCCGTATAAAAAAAACCGTGAAACTTTAAATACGAAATTCTCATCGCATTGTACTATGCAGCTTCAAAGGATAATTTCAAATGAACACGATAAAAAGTTATTTTAGACCTAGTGTAATATTCAAAATTACTCAAACCTCTATAGTTTTCGGTTTTCTCTCAAGTATAAGCATCGCCTCACACGCCCTTGATGCAGCGGCCTATTATTCGGATAACAATTCGAACCGGGTATTTATCATAGATCCACGCAATATGTCGTTAATTGATGAAATTACTACTGCAGGTGACGCCCCTTACCCGATCGACAAAGTGAGCGGCAACAAAGTCTATGTGACTACCCGAGAATCAGAGTCATTGGATATTATTAATTACGATGGCATTAATTTTTCCAATACAGGTGTCATACCGCTAACCCACAAACCTCGTTCTGTGACTTATAACCCAAGCGCCAATCTTGCGGCTGTATCTGGCACCAAAAAAGCGATGATGAGCATTATTGATGTTTCCACTGATACGGTAATCGGCACCGTCGGCAACACAACCGTACAGACACCTAATGATTTTGGTGGATCACTGGCAACCGGCCATCCATTCTGGGTTGATCGCGATCAGTTTTTGTTAATTGACAGGGCGCGCCGAGAAGTACATCTATATAAAATAAAAAATACAAGGCGGGGCGGCTGGAAGATATGGAAACAGCATACAGTAAGCACGCCGACTTCAATACATCATTTTTCAGGGGTGCCCAATGCAACCAGTTATTTTCAGAAACGAATATTCTACGGAATGGCTGAAGGTGCTCCAGATGAAGGTAAAAACCCATCTGTAGAAAGAATATTCATCACAGGAAATCGTATTTATAAAATTGGTAGCGCGATTCTAGAAGGTGCTCCGGCATCAGATATGGGATCACATCATCTAGGCATGCATCCAAATAAAGTTCATATCTATGCTGGCTCAAAGGAAGGCATAGTGCATGTGATTGATCGCTATACTATGAATACGGTCACCAAGATACCTGCGGGTAAAAATGCTGGGCATACCACCTTTAACTCAGCATCAGGTATTGCTACCCAAACTAATCATCGCGATGATTTTATGACATTGATTGATATGAATTCACACGTTTTAATCAATACCGTAACCATAGCCAGCAGCCCAACACCAAATGGTAATCTGGCACAAAGTCATACCACCTCATTTGATCCCAAAAATTCAGGTGTATACTATACAGCGGCAGCAAATGATGGAAATTACGTTGAAGTAGATGCTGTATCAGGGACAGTTACAAGAACATTACCACTTGACCTTGGTAAGGGCTATATAATACAAGGGACTTACAACTGGAACCTGCAATAATCATTACAAAGAAATAAAAAAACGCTACAAATGGGTATTGTTGTTAAGGAATTCTTGAAAATATCATGGATAAAAAATACTTGAACTACATGATTGCAGGAATTTTTCTTACCATAAATTTATTTCTGGTCATTCAAATTACAATATCAAAAAAAATTAAAGACATACGACCTGAATCATCTAAATCAGTGGGCCAGACAGAAAAAAATTTCAACGCTCAAACAGTGGCAGCTTTCGGCAATAACACAGCAACAGCATCATCGTTATTTAAAAATGAACATGACACACATAAATCAGAATTTTATACAGAAATAATGCCCCATCAAGTGACAGCAGAGACTCTAGCTTTATTTTCTCCACCGCAAACCGATAATGAACACCTCAGTTATATTCTGGACGCAGAATATGTTCCTGTTTATGACAATATGAACACCTTTATTGGCTTAAAAATTTCATCTTTACCTGAAACAATAAAGATTCCATCAATGAAAATTAAGAATGGGGATATTATTACTCATATAAATGGAATGGCATTGATTCATAACGATAGTTTTGGGGTAGCAATCGAGCAATTATTGATTCAAGGTGACGAAGAAGCTTTTATTACCTTTGATCTCGATAGAAATGGCGCGCCCTATTCCGTTTCCTTGAAAGTTCAGCCTTGATTTATCATTGAGTTGAATACGGTCACTCTCAGTAGTTTCCAGTAGCTTCGCTCTTGCCATTCACTGATAGCTAACGCAGAATTGCTGTTGCATGACTCACTCTCACCATGAGCAAAACAACGGATGCTTAAAAACATATTCGTAAAAAATTGAACTGGAACAAATTCTTGCATTTACGGTCTGAATAACCTCTCAAAGCATCAATCTATCTATAAGGAAATACATTTTGAAAAATATATCACTTGCGATTCTTTTACTTTTTTTTAGCGCCATTGCAATAGCCGATACATTGCCGTTTGATTTAAGCATTAATGGAGCCAGTATCGATATTGAAAAATCACTTGAATTAAGTGATGTGGGAGAAGGGAAAACAGCGATCAATTTCGACTTTGAGGATAAGGTAGGTAAGAAATATACCTTTGACCTTAACTACAAAAAACTACCAGACAATCGTTCATATCCAACGAATATGGATATCACCTTAAAAGATGCAGAAGGTAACAAGCTCGGGTATCTGTTTTTTGCCCTTAATAATGTCCAATACTTAAAAAAAATGGGTGTATTCGGGCTAGTCGTCGACGTGTCAGGTGAGCCCGTTGATATCAAGTTTGTGTTTGATAAGAAAAAAAGGGGAAATTTCAGCATCGATACCCTTAATGAAGAACGTTTTATACAGGATACGTTAGTTTCAAAATTTAACTTCCAAATGATACGCCCGGTTATCCTCCCTCTAGCAGAACCCGGTGTTCGATCAAAAACGTATAGCCTTGATGCTCATCCATACACCATAAATTACACACTGAGAAACATAGATAATGGCTTGGTTCAGTTTGAACATAATTTATATCAGGTAATAAAGGAAAAAGAGCATTTGCTCGAAAGCATATATTTCCAGGCCGATAGTTTAGAGACGTTACGAGAGGCAATGTTTGCAGGAAAATATTTCCACGAAAAAGATGGTGTATTTAAATTAGTATTTTATCCTACAATAGGACAAACAGAGCCGCGTAAATAACACACAGCCCCGGTTTACGGTCGGGGCTGATTTTCTATCATTGACAGTATCGTTAGTACTACCTGCGACCAGTATCCATCTGATCGTAACGCGCACGGAAAACACAAAATATTATAATTTTCAATAAGTTATAGTTACACCGAAATCAGAACTAGGATTTGTGAAGTGTGGCAGGTACGCTGCTATACTTAACCGGCAACCGAAACACATCGATCAACATTTTCCTGGGAAGTCATCACATGCGATACCCTTTTCTCAGCACCTCTTTATTTGCCTCAGCCCTGCTATTTTTTTCATTAGAGGCTTTTGCCTCCTCCCAAAAAGGAGAATTCTTTGGGGGGATTGAGACCGAGTATCCCTCCTGGTTCAAAGACAGCTTTCTCGACTTTTCGGAAGACCTTGCAGAAGCAGCCAGTGAGGGAAAGAGACTGGTGATTTTTTTCCATCAAGACGGCTGTCCCTACTGCAATGCCTTGGTGCAACGTAATTTCTCGCAAAAAGATATCGCGGAGAAAGCGCAAAAAAATTTCGATATTATCGCGATTAATATGTGGGGAGATCGCCCTGTCACTCACGTTGACGGCCAAGAATACACAGAAAAAACCTTCGCAGAAAAACTCAAAGTACAATTTACGCCTACCGTCATTTTTTTTGATGAACAAGGCAAAATAGCGCTACGCATCAACGGTTACCACTCGCCGCAACACTTCAGCCTGGATCTGGACTATGTTGCACAACATAAGGAAAAGGAGATTAGCTATAGGGATTTCATGCAAGCCAATCGCCCTGCCAGCAAAGCGAACAAAACGCTTAATACGAAACCTTTTTTTAGTAAGCCACCCTTTGATTTTTCAGCAAAGGTAGGGAAAAACAAACGGCCTTTCGCGGTGTTCTTTGAGCAAAAAGATTGTCCGAATTGTGATTTTCTGCACAGGAAAATTCTGCCCGATACCGAGCTGCTGGACATCATCAAACAATTTGATGTTGTTCAGCTGGACATGTGGTCAAAAACACCCGTTATCACCCCCGAAGGTGAGAAGATGACCGCGCGTGAATGGGCTAAAAAACTCAAGGTGGAATACGCGCCCTCCATTCTGGTTTTTAATCCACTGGGTAAAGAAATTATTCGTACCGAGGCCTTTTTTAAGGTCTTTCACACTCAGGGAATACTGAGTTATGTGCTCAGTGAGAGTTACAAAAAACAACCCAGCTTTCAGCGTTACCTGACGGATTATGCGGACCACTTCAGAGAGCAAGGACGGGATGTCGATATTTGGCGTTATGCCAATGAAAAGGTCGGTGGAAAAGCCCCCTGAGTAAAAAAGTCTCTGATTACGGTTTGGTTTGTAAAATTGTCTTCTTCAATTGTGTTGATTTGGCCTGCGCCTTGCGCAGGTCTCCAGCCGTTAACTCAGCTTTGATCACATCACGTTTTTGTTGCGCTGACCCAAACCCCTGCGCTGCAGCAACATCAAACCATGCATAGGCCGTTACCAGATTCCGCTCGACTCCCTGACCTTTTTCATACAGCCATGCCAGATTGTTTTGAGCCTGCACATGTCCCTGGTTGGCCGCTTTTTGATACCAGTTGGCGGCTTTTTGAAAACTTTTATTGATACCCCGCCCCTGTTCGATCATCACGCCAAGATCATACTGTGCCGCACTGATACCCTGCTCTGCCGCGCGTCGAAACCAGCGAACAGCCTCCCGGTAATTTTGTGGAACACCGGTGCCCGAGTCAAAAGAAACAGCCAGATTGTATTGTGCATGTGGATCACCCTGCTCCGCGCCCTGACGGTAATAACTCACCGATTTCGCCAGGTCCTGAGGCACACCTTTGCCCAGCTCATACATCATGCCTAGCAGGTTTTTTGCAGCGGGATTGCCTTGATTAGCCAGTGGCATGGTAAATTTATAGGCTGCCTTGTAATCGCCGGCATTGTACGCTGCAAGACCTTTATCATAGAGCCCTGCATTTTCTTCCGCGCTGAGCGGTCCTGCCAAACTATAAATCAGGATTAAAATCGGAATGACCGACAGCACGGCTCGAGTCGTTAAACGCATCTCTCTTTCCCCCCCTCCAAGACAAAAACGTAAGTTGTTGGAGTGTAGCGAATAAAGGTCTGTTTTCACACATAAAATTCTGCTGAATGCAGTACACTAAATCAGTGGTAGCGCGTAAAATACGTCAGATGAACCTGATAGACAGTCATGCACATATCGATGTTACTGCATTTGATGACGATCGCAGCAAGGTGCTTGAGCGATGTCAACAAGCAGGAGTTTCACGCATCGTAGTACCGGGCATTATGGCTGACACCTGGGAAAAATTGCGGGAAATTTGTGCATCAAGCCCTGTTCTGTATGCCAGTTTTGGCCTGCACCCGGTTTATCTGGAACAGCATGCTCCTGCTGACATCGATACGCTGACTGAGTATATCAAGCAATACCGTCCCATCGCCGTGGGCGAAATCGGCCTGGATTTTTATTGCCAAACACTGGATCAGAACCGCCAGCAGGCTCTGTTTGAGGCACAACTCAGCGTAGCCGCCAATGCCGCACTCCCGGTATTACTTCACGTACGAAAATCACATGATGCGACGCTAGCCTGTTTGCGCAAAACAGCCGTCAACGGTGGTATCTGTCATGCTTTTAATGGCAGCCTGCAACAGGCCTACCAATACATTGATCTGGGTTTTAAATTGGGGTTCGGTGGCATGTTAACTTTTGAGCGCTCACATAAACTGCATCGCCTGGCTCAACAATTACCATTGGAAGCCATTGTGCTTGAAACCGATGCGCCGGATATGACGGGAGCCAGCCATCACGGACAACGTAACAGTCCCGAATATTTACCCGAATATCTTCAAGCGTTAGCGAAGCTGCGTGCTGAAGACATTCATAAAGTCGCTGCACAAACAACAGCCAATACCGAAGCCGTGCTGGATTTTTCCCGGACAGGTACATGACAAAAGATCAGGATTTCACCCAACGTTTTGGTGGTATTCAACGCTTGTACGGGCAAGCTGCTACGGAAGTCATCCGGCAAATGCATGTCTGTGTTATCGGTCTCGGCGGTGTGGGTTCCTGGGCGTTGGAAACACTGGCGCGTACAGGCGTCGGCCAGCTCACACTCATTGATTACGATACCGTGAGCACAGGCAATATCAACCGACAACTGCCTGCGCTGGACACTACCCTTGATGAAAAAAAATCGACGGTTTTACAACAACGTATTACTGCTATCAATCCACATTGTGATTGCAGAGTCATTGATGATTTCTTAACGACAAGAAACATCCGGGAGTATCTGTCACCTGAGCGCCAGTATGATTATGTGATCGATGCCATCGACAGCATCAAGTTCAAATCCGCCATCATTTATCATTGCCGACGCAACAAAATTCCGATCATCACAACGGGAGGTGCGGGTGGACTCACCGATCCCCTAGTGATCCAGGTCAAGGATTTATCACGCACCTACAATGATCCGCTCGCTGCCAAAGTCCGGGCACAATTGCGTAGCGACTATAATTTTCCACGCAACAGCAAACGCAGTTTTCGCATCGAATGTGTATTCTCCAGTCAACAACCAGTCTATCCGCAGCCGGATGGCAGTGTCAGCCACGCCAAACCCGGCATCCATGGTATTTCGCTGGACTGCTCATTGGGCTATGGGTCAGCCACTGCCGTCACAGCTACCTTTGGCAATGTGGCGGCGTCACGAGTCATTAATAAAACCCTGGCGAAATTAAAGCTGGCTGGGAATTAAGCTTCTGTTGGTGTGAGTCAAAGAAACAATACGATATAGTACGGTAATTCAATGAACATCATTTATGATCGGGATAAACAGTGAAATTCAGTCCACAACAATTTCGCACAGCGGAACACAAGCACATCACCCTGTTAGGCATGTCGGGTGTAGGCAAAACACGTCTGGCCTCCATTCTCAGAAAAAGTGACTGGTTTCATTATTCTGGTGATTATCGCATTGGCACGCATTATCTGGATGAGGCTATCCTCGATAATATTAAAATACAGGCCATGCAAGTGCCGTTTTTACGTGACCTTCTACAGTCGGATTCCATTTATATCTGCAACAACATTACCGCAGATCACTTGAAACCGGTCTCCAGTTTTCTGGGAAAGCTGGGAAACCCGGAACAGAATGGTCTGAGCCTGGATGAATTCAAACGTCGCCAACATCTACACCGGGAAGCCGAAATTGCTGCAATGAACGATGTCCCGGCATTTATTCAAAAAGCACAGGATATTTATGGCTATAAACATTTCATCAATGATGCGGGTGGCAGTGCCTGCGAACTTGATGATCCCGCCGTGATTGAAACCCTGGCCAAACACACACTTATTCTTTACATTCAAGCAAGTAAGCAAGATGAGAAAAACCTGATTCAGCGCGCTGAGAACGATCCCAAGCCACTTTATTATCGCGAGACTTTTCTTGACGAGCAGCTTGAAATATACATGTCAGAAAATAACTTGCCGCACATTGCCTTGATTAATCCGGATGAATTTGTACGCTGGATTTTTCCACGTTTATTTCACGCTCGTATTCCACGTTATGAAACTATCGCAAAAGAATACGGCTACACCATCAGCACGGATGAACTGGCAAAAGTTCAAACAGAAGATGACTTCGTCAATTTGATTGCTGATGCCATTGCACGAAAAAATAAAACCATTAAATAACCCGGACAAATAACTAGGAATCTTCATGCCGCTGGTCGCCAATTCATTATTGCCTACGTTCACTCGCCTTCGTGAAGAGGGGGATTCCGTATTGGACCCGACCCGTGCCCAACATCAGGATATCCGGGAAATGCATATCGGTTTGCTGAATATGATGCCAGATGCTGCACTTGAAGCGACCGAGCGACAGTTTTTACGTACTGTCAGCAGCAGCAATCAAATTGCACAATTTTATGTTCACCTGTTCACCTTGCCGCAATTACCGCGAGGTGAAAAAGCAGCTACACATATCAATAAATATTATGAAACATTTGATTCGATTAAAACAGAAGGGCTGGATGCGCTCATCATTACTGGTGCCAATGTCACCCAACCGGATCTGGCGGACGAACCCTTCTGGGAACCGCTTATTGAAATCATCGACTGGGGATATAACAATGTGACATCAATATTGTGTTCCTGTCTGGCGACACACGCCGTTGTGCAATTCAGGCATCAGCAAAAACGGAAAAAATTAGCGGAAAAATGCTGGGGTGTATTTCAGCATGAGGTAGTAGATCGCTCCCATCCGCTGGTTCACGACATCAATACACGTTTTGATGTCCCTCATTCCCGCTACAATGAAATTACACAACAGCAATTTGAAAATGCGGGCTTGCACGTGCTTGTTGCAAGCTCTGTTGCCGGAGTACATCTCGCGGTCAGTGAAGATCTGTTTCGTATTGTCTATTTCCAAGGGCACCCGGAATACGACATCAACAGTCTGTTAAAGGAATACAAGCGGGAGATTCAACTGTTTGTTACGGGTAAACGAAATGATTACCCGCCCTTCCCCGATAATTATTTCGGTCTGCAGGTGAAAGCCATTCTGCTTGAATATAAATCCCAGCTGATAAAGGCAAAATCAGATGACCAGCCACTACCGGTATTTCCCGAAGAACTGATTCAGTCACGTCTGCACAATACCTGGCACGACACCGGAGAAGCAATGATCAACAACTGGATTGGCCGCGTTTACCAAACCACGAACAGTGATCGTAAAAAACGCTTTATGGAGGGTATTGATCCTGATGATCCGTTAGGTATCAGGTATACCCGGTAGAATGCTGGGAATAATGAATATCATCAAAAATCACGACCGACACTAAGCCCCAAATACCCGTGACGGCTTGGCGCAGGCTCAAAGTACCGCCCTGCTGTAGCGTTCAAACGCACGTTAGAGTAGTTGCTTTCATCAAAAAAGTTGTTAATGCCCCCGGAAATATTGAACCTCCAGCCATCAACGAAGTATGGGTAGCTCAAACGCAGATTGCTATTCGTAGAAGGTGAAATCTCAACGAGATTAAGATTGTCCGCGTAATAACGGCCGGTATAGCGCATCTCAAAAGCCATATAAACACCTGAATGATGACGATGCCGTAATTCCAAATTAAGCAGATGTATAGGTACACCGGGCAAGTTATTGCCATCCAGCACCTGGCTGTTTTTATCGATGAATTTGATGAACCGGAAATCGGAATAGGTATACGCAAATTGTAGCCCAAACCCCGTGTATTCACCCAATGATAGCGCCGTTTCCAAACCACGATTACGAGAACGACCGGCATTTTCAAAGGCAAAGCGACCTGGTGAGCCGACAATTTCAAAAGGAACCAGTTGATCGTCTACATCGATCTGAAACAATGCAGCTTCTATCTGCATATTTGGCGCAAGCGCTATACGCGCACCCAGTTCATAATTCACTGACGTTGCCGGGTCCAACGTGCTATTGAAACCACCACGACCATCAATACGCGCGAGTTCAGTCGTAGTAGGGGTTTCAAAACCTGTAGCAACACGGGCATACAGTTGGCTTTCGTGACCGCTTTGCATAAGTAACGCCATACTCGGGCTCCAGTGGGCAAAGCTTACGGCATCGGAATCATCACCGTTACTCAAAAAGTGGTCATCAGCTGCAATACGCAAGCGGTCATAACGCAAACCGGTATCCAAGCGCAGTTGTTGCGCCAGCTCCTGTTCGTGGGTGATAAAAATCCCGCTGTTCATCACACGCTCACGTTGATTAAAGCCTAACTCTCCCGCAACACCATCCAAATTCTCGCGACGGCGGCGCTCATCATTTTGATAGTCAACATCAACACCCAGTAGCAACCGCCCAAATGCCCCCAACCACTGCGTTCCACGCTGGTATTCCACACCAACACCGCCAAAGCGACGATCAAGCTCGATCATATTGAATGGCAAACGATTGGCAAAGTCGCGGTGAACAAAGTAACCACTTAAACGTAATTCAGCACCATCGGCAAAGGGGTGGCGGGTATGCAAACCGAGTCGCTGCTGACGCACAGATTCACCGGTGTCAAAACGCAGATTAAGCGGTGCAGCCTGGCGTGGATCAGTGCGTACTTGTTCGGCCGTGAGTCCACCCGCATCTTCCGCTATCGGGGCGTCAAGCGATGCAAAAGTCGTCGTCAGCTCACCGCCATTTCTGAAATCATAGTCAAGCCGCCCATTGAACAGTGCTCTTTCTGCAGCAGATTGTGCCCGATAACCATCGATACTGAACCGGGAAACATTAAATGCATAACCCAGCTTACCGTGTGTATTATTGCCTTTAAAGCGAACGTCATAAACGCCGTAAGCACCGCTCTTAATGCTACTGTCGATGTACGGAGCAGCCATACTCGTCCGGGTTTTCAAGCTTAGCACTCCACCCGCAGATGGGCCATAAAGCGCGCCTGCGGGGCCACGGATAATCTCGATACGCTCCAAGGTATCGAGGTCGATGTCATCAATGCTCGATTGACCATCCGGTGTTGTCGCTGGAATACCATCAATCAAAATACGCACACCACGAATACCAAAGTTAGCGCGAGCGCCAAAACCACGAATAGATAGACGTAAATCTTGTGCAAAATTATAACGGTTGACAGCGAACACACCGGGGACGCCAGCAAGCAGTTCGTCCAAACCCAGTTGCTGGCGCGCGCCATCGAGCACATCGTCGGTCAGCACACTAGCAGCCGCTGGCGTTTCCGCCAAAGTGTTATCGAGTCGTCCCGCAGTAATCGTAATATGCAGAGGCTCCGAAGGCGCTGGCGTTTGTGCCACAGTAATACAGGGCAAACAAGCAGCCACCAACATGATATACCCGTGGCGTTTGAGATTTATAAGACCATACCTTAGGAGGTGTGACAGAAAACCTATTTCACAGGCTCCAGTCTGACCAACTTACCATTACTGGCATCTACAAGCAGATAAAGATAGCCGTCTGCTCCTATTTTAACATTGCGGATACGGCCCAATTTACCTTTCAACAGGTGCTCTTCCTGTGTCACTTTTTCACCCTCAATTTCCAGTCTAACCAGCATTTGATCACGTAACGCACCCACGAACAGATCACCGCGCCAGTCAGGAAATTGATTGCCATCATAAAAAGCCATACCAGAGGGAGCAATGGATTTAGGTACCCAATAATGAATGGGTTGGGCCATGCCTTCTTTGACGCTGCCTTCGCCAATCTGGGTACCCCAGCCATAGTTTACGCCATAGGTGATGACTGGCCAGCCGTAATTTACCCCCGACCGCAACACATTAACTTCGTCGCCGCCTTGAGGGCCATGTTCATGCGCCCAGATCGCCTGGGTCCAGGGGTTCTGAGCGATTCCCTGCACGTTACGATTTCCATAAGTATAGATTTCCGCTTTGGCATTACGATGATTACGAAAAGGATTGTCGATGGGTATGCTGCCATCGTCGTGCAGTCTAATGACAGTACCTAAGTGATCACTTAATTGTTGTGCTCGCTCTTTGTCACCACGATCACCCAGCGTGATATAAAGATAGCCTTGCTTGTCAAACAACAATCGTGAACCGAAATGGCGTGTACCAGGCAGTTTGGGCTCCATACGAAAGATGCTCTGAAAATCTTTAAGGCGATAACCGTCAAGTCGAAAACGCGCCACTTCGGTGCCACTGCCATGTTTATTCGAAGCCACGTAAGAAAGGTAAAGCCAACCGTTCTTCGCATAGTCTGGATGCAAAACAATATCCAGCAAACCGCCCTGACCATCGACCTCAATTTGAGGTAACCCTGTTATTGATTTAGGGTCAAGCACACCATTTTCAGCGATGAGACGTAAATGCCCTGAACGCTCCGTCACCAACATACGGCCATCCGGTAAAAATGCGAGCCCCCAAGGATGCTTCAAACCTGTGGTTAGCGTCTTTACCCGCAATGAATAATCATCGGTTTTAACCGTATCCATACTCAACGCAACAAGCGGCGTTAATGCGACAGTAATCACTACCATGGCCAACAGGCCTTTTACAATATGGATGAACATCTCTATTTTACGCTTTTGTGATTAAAGAACGGGTCGAAAGTGATGAGGGCTGCATAGATAGCAGAGCAGCTAAGAAAAAAGCCGAGATGTCAAACAAGGAAGTTATGACCTATCCATTCCTTAGGGTTAATTTACACTCGGCCACTGCTCTCGCGTTGCTTCCCCTTACTACGATCACTCAGGTTCGACAACCTTCCTGAATAATGGGAAAGTAAAAAATTATTGCATCATCGTCTTAAGTTTATCTTTATCCTGCTTGGTAGGACGGTGATCCAGGCTCAAGATAATGCTGGCCAGTTCACGCTCATTGGCTGTTGATTTTTTGTCGGCGATGACCGCTTCCAGCTTTGGAATATCACTGCTTACCACTTTATGCTGTAAATTCAGCATCGCTGTTGCAATGGTGCGCTCATTTTCAGTTGTGCTTGCGACTTGTTTAATTTTATTCAGCGTATCTTTACCCGCAGGGCTCGGATAATGTTTTAGACGATGCATAATTTCTGCCATTTGATAAGTGGCTGATTTTTCGTGGTTGTCACCTGCAAAAACAGTAACACTGCTCAATAGTCCTAATGCAATAATTCCGACTACAAAAATTCGAAATGTAATCATAGCAACCTCCTTAGCTAACCTGATTTAAAAAGTTCAACCACCTCCGACATAGCCGAAAGACTACCTTACTGATTTAAGGGCACGTATCTACCGAGTAAGGGGCACTGTCTGGACCTCTCCAACATCGAAAAGCTCTCTTCGCATTCTTGATTTCCCATTGGCCCTCAATTTTTTCAACGACTAATTCATGAATGTCTCCTCTTATGGAATCATCCAAAAAACCATCACGAACTACGATAATAGTAGACTTTCTATTTGACTCGATACTCTGAGCTGAATAACGAATAGAATAATTTCTTAAATCATGAAACTTAAAAAGGTATTGCGGATATAAAGCAGGTAAGGAAACCCAACTCTCGGAATTATTCCGCGCAGATTCTACTATTGTTGATAACTCTGATATTGCAAGTTGCTCCCATGATTTAACAGTATACCCGTGAAGCTCTACATATTTATCACCCATTGTTGTACATCCCAACATAAGGCAAATGAACACAAATAAAACAATGCCTCTTAGTAGCTTCATGGTTTTTCCAATTTTTCTAAAACGCTTCGTTTTATGCCAGGAAGAAGGGAAATTAAATTTTTTCCAGGGCAGCTTGTCTTAGTGGTAGTACCAGATATATTTCCATGACCATATATATCTGTAGATGTTAGTTCGTATTTTTTACACCATTCAACTAATACTTTAATCACACTTATTATTTGAACATCTGAAGGAATTTCATTTTCAAAATTTCCGACTACACATACTCCCAATGAATTATGATTTGTGCCTTTAGCATGAGCACCTTTAAGTTTTTCTGACCGACCAGAAACGATCTTACCATCACCTTCAATAATCTTATGATACCCAACTTGGGAAAACCCTCGCTGCTTATGCCAGCTATCTATATCTGATTTTTTTGTAGTAGATTTTTTACTAGCCGAGTGATGTACTACCAATTTTTCAACAATCATTTATTACCCCCTCCAATGCCTCAATTTATTTTCCTACCGAGGTTGTAATATTTAATAAAAAACCGAGCCCGTAAACGATATACCGGGCTTGGCCTTTATGCAATTTATCGGCTTTCCAGACGATCCTGAATCGCCTTAACGACTTCATCAGTGGCAGTCGCATTTACTGACATCAACAACCCTTCTTCTTTATAATAGCCTATCAACGGCGCTGTTTTTTCATTGTAGGTTTCCAGGCGATGGCTGATTGCTTCTTCCGTTTCATCTTCACGCTGAATCACCTTACTACCACACTTATCACAAATACCCTCGACTTTTGTTGGGCTGCTTCTTACGTTGTAAATTGCCTGACAGGCTGGGTTTTCACAGGTCCGACGTGTTGTCAGGCGATTCAGAATTTCTTCACGCGGTACTTCAAGACTGACCGCCATGTCCAGCGTAAGTTCCAAATCACTCAGCAGGGTCTTCAATGCTTCGGCCTGCGGAATAGTGCGAGGGAAACCATCCAGCAAAAAACCTTTTTTACAATCAGGTTCTTGCAAGCGACTTTTCATAATATCCATAATCAATTCATCTGGCACCAAATCCCCTGCTTTCATAAATGCATTGGCTTTCTGACCCAGTGTTGTATCTGCCTGCACCGCACTGCGCAGAATGTCGCCCGTTGAAATTTGTACCGAGCCATCCAATTCCGTCAAGACTTTTGCCACTGTTCCTTTACCCGCCCCTGGAGCACCCAACAAGATAATTTTCATGAACGTCTCTCCCTCTCTCTTTTTAATTTGCACATTTATTTTCTGACACTGTGCTGATTATTTTTATACGCAACAATCCATCACTCCCGACTACACCTGACATAACTAAGTACTTCATATATAGACAGAGAATATTTTGACAACCGCTATGTAACAACCTGATAACACGGCGTATATTTTTTGCCCGGTAATTTCATTCGTTCCTGTTCTACAAATGAGGCGAGCAATACATCCAGTGACTTCATAATATTCACATCGCCCTTTATCTCAAAATGACCATATTTTTCGATGGTACGAATACCTTCGTCTTTCACATTGCCCGCCACAATGCCGGAAAAAGCACGACGTAAGTTCGCAGCCAATAAATGTATAGGCTGATCTTTATGCAGTTCCAGCGTTGACATATTTTTGTGTGTCGGCAAAAAGGGTTGCTGAAAGGCCAGATCAATGTGCAGCAACCAGTTAAAATAAAAGGCATCCCCTGTTTTTCTACGGAATTCCCGCACTTTTTCCAGACCGGCAGCCATCTCTCGTGCCACCTGCGCCGGATCATCAATAATGACGGTATAACGTTGCTGTGCTTCAATCCCCAGCGTGTCTGCAATAAACTGATTAATGCCCACAAAATAATCTTTCGCGCACTCCGGGCCAGTCAGTACCAATGGAAAAGGGATGCTCTTGTTTTTTGGGTGCAGAAGTATTCCCAGAATATAAAGAATCTCTTCTGCTGTACCCGCACCACCGGGAAACACAACAATGCCATGCCCCGCCCGCACAAAGGCCTCAAGGCGCTTTTCAATATCAGGCATAATCACCAAGTCATTCACAATCGGGTTAGGTGATTCGGCGGCAATAATTCCGGGTTCACTAATGCCCAGATATTGACCATTAATAATGCGTTGCTTGGCATGACCAATGGTCGCTCCCTTCATGGGCCCCTTCATTGCACCGGGACCGCAGCCCGTACAAATATCCATTCCCCGCAGGCCCACTTCGTGCCCGACTTCTTTTGTGTAGTCGTACTCGTTGCGTTTAATGGAATGGCCACCCCAGCACACCACCATATTAGGTGGTTTCATAGGCAGCAAAATTTTTGAGTTACGCAGAATATGAAATACTGCGGTTGTTATACCTTCCGAAGTATCCAGGTTAAACTTTGGACTGTCGTTAATTTCATTATTAACGAATACAACATCCCTCAGCACGGCAAACAGATGTTCATTAATGCCTTTGATCATCTCACCATCGACAAAAGCATTTTCCGGTGCATTTTTAACCTCAAGTTTGATGCCTCTTTCTTGTTGAATCACACTGATATCAAACGAGCTATAACGTTCCAATAGTTCTTTACCATCATCCATGCTGTTGCCACAATTCAACACAGCCAGAGAACAATTCCGGAAAATTTTGTATAAATCTCCCTGACTGGTATCAAGTAGTTTGCTGACTTCGAGCCGGGAAAGCACATCAAGGCGCCCTTCCGGCGCAATACGTGCATCAACCACCTCAACTGATTGCTTCATTTATGGGTTGTCCTTGCTAATGTGTTGATGATTTGAGAAATAGGCAGCCTGCAAAGAACTCAATCTGTCGCTACCGGAAAAAGTCGTGCTCAAAATTTCTTTATGAGATTTTTTATAAAAGGTGCGTAATGTTTTTTTCAGGTGTAACGCCGCCTCTTTCATAGGAATATTTTTCAATGCGCAAAATATTGCCAAGGCATAACTCATATCATACTGTGATAAAAATGACTCCCGTTCTACGGCTGGTCCACTGCAACTACCGCAAGAGCGGATTTTTTGTGTATTTGCTGTATTCGCCATGATCACGCCAAAACCCATGATAGTTGCTAATATTTCTGCCACATGTGGCCAGTTTTCCTTCCCGCCCGGTGGCGAATTATATGCCGAAGAAACAATATGATAGGCGATTTGGTGTACAAAAGATGCAATTAAAACTTCAGGGTTATTCAACATATATGTGTGATAAGTAAACACCCATCTTTTACTATCTGGCACCACTGGCAATTCAATCGGCCCTGATTCAGATGGCACAGCATGGCTGACGCCTGTTTCATTCTGTAAATCACAGGGTAACGCTGCAACACCGGCATAAGCTCTGACTTGCGCAAAAATCAATGCCGCCATACCTTCCACGCTGCTTTCTTTGCCTGGAAAATGTTCGTTATTGGGGTAAATCAGGCGGGCTTCTGCCTGTAATTTCTGGCCATTAAAATTTGCCAACGCCCAATCAAAAACATCCAGCATCCAACAAACAGATTCATCATCCAGCAATGCGACCTGTCGATTAAAACCAAACATCATAAAATCCTTTGGGTGCAGCAAATCTTGTCAAATGGTAAAAATTCATAAAAATCAGCTACTAATAATTAATTTAAACCTGGGGGTATGATTTTATAATAAACATAACCCCCGAAAGAATTTAACGCCATATGTGCACTCCCACAACAGGAGTGCATAACGAGAAAATGTAGATTGTTTTAACCGCAGTGTTGTTAACGCAAAGAATGCAGAGGAAAAACATCTCTAAAAAATTTCTCTGCTTACTCCGCCTCGCCTCTTCAAAACGGCTTCCTTGCCCTCATCACACATTCACCTTTCTGGTTTTCATAGCTTCCGGGCGGAACTCATACAAGAGTGAAAGTGTTTATTCCCCGCGATAAAATCTATTATGAACATTTCATACTTAAACCAAAATGTGAACTAAGCGCTAATTCAGGGAATTAAAAATCAATAACTTATACTTTTATTTTATAATCTTACATCATGAATCCTCTGTAACTTATTGATTTTTTCCTGGGGCATTTTTTGACCTCTAATTCACATTAACGCGATTTTTATACAAAAATCTCGTTGTACACAAAAGGAACCACACCGAAATCCTTTTTTTATTGTTTAAAAACAGCAGCAGCACCAATACCACGTGTATCACTGGCGGCTGTCACTTTATTTTTATATTTATCCCACACGATGCCTTGCATGTTGCCGTAATAACCAAAGCCACCACCATAGGGCGACATTTGTTTTTTCAGCACATGCCCGCGTAGCGCAAGCTCCTGTTCCGTTTTTTCGGAAAAGGCATTATTTTCGAACATCACGGCATCCGGCATGTACTGATGATGAAACCGGGGAAGCTGTACAATAGATAGCGCATCAGCGCCCGCTGCATATTGCAAGGCCGCCAATAAAACCATGCTGATAATACGACTCCCACCGGGCGTGCCAATAATGGCGACACCTCGTTTGTCTTCCAGAAAGGTCGGAGACATACTCGATAAGGGTCGTTTACCCGGCTCGATGGCATTGGCTTCCGCGCCGATCAAGCCATAGGCATTAGCGACACCGGGTTTGGCCGAAAAATCATCCATTTCATCGTTTAACAAAAAACCGGTGCCCGGCACCACAAAGCAGGAACCAAAAAGATAATTAACGCTCAAGGTTGCAGCAACACGATTACCCTCTTTATCCAGTATGGAAAAATGTGTGGTATCAGTACCTGCCCCACTCGGCTTGCCTACCGGTCTTAACTCCGTGCTGGGCGTGGCTTCGTCTAAACGAATGCCTTTCACTGACTCTCTGGCATAAGCGGTGCTGCTCAAACGTGCAACAGGCACGTCGACAAAATCACTATCACCTAAATATTCAGCTCGGTCGCGGTACGCGCGGCGCATAACCTCAATGATTAAATGCGTCCGGTCAGCATCGGACATTTTGTCCAAATCGTATTGCTGTAACATCTGCAACATACTCGCCAGTGCAATGCCGCCCGATGAAGGTGGTGCTGCGGAAATTAATTTCATGCCGCGATATTCTGTACGAATCGGTTCCCGCTCAACGATGTTATAGTTTTTCAAGTCATCCAGTGCCCAAATGCCTCCCGCCTTTTTTACCGCATCCACCAGACGCCTAGCCAAAGCCCCTTGGTAAAAATCCGACTCGCCATACTGTGCAATAGATTCCAGGGTATTGGCCAGATCCTCCTGTTTTAATCGATAACCTAATGCTGGCACCACATTGTTGTGCAAAAATATCTTTGCCGTCTCAGGAAAGCGCTGCAAGGTTTTCAGGCGCATTTTGGCATAACGCCGGTACTGTTTATCCACCTCGAAGCCATCCCGCGCCAGTCGAATCGCAGGTGCCAGATTTTTTGCCAGCGACAAACGACCATATTTCTTGGCAATGTGCACCATAGCCGCTGGTACCCCTGGAATACCGGCCGCCAAAGGCCCATTAATCGATGCACCCGGAATCACCTCTCCTTTGTCATCCAGATACATGTCACGGTATGCCGCCATAGGTGCTTTTTCACGACCATCCACCATCACTTGAAAATTGTCGGCATTCCTGTGCAACAACCAAAAACCACCCCCACCCAAACCAGACCCATAAGGTTCAACCACACCCAACACGGCGGTGATCGCTACCGCAGCATCAAAGGCGTTTCCGCCAGAACTAAGAATTTCCTGGCCTGCCTGTGTTGCCAATGGATGTGCTGATGCAATGGCAGCCTGTGGCGGGTTATCACTGGCATTTGCCAGTAAAACAAACAGCAATAAAAAAGGAGAAAGGCAGTTTAAAAGAATCGTACGATTTTTCATTGTTTACCCACAGTGTGAATGGAACGGCATTTATATCTGAGGACTATAAACAAATATTGCCACGAATTCTTGCTTGAGATGCCTGTATATCGTCACCGTTCCATCCTGGTTATGCCGCGTAGCCACACTGGATATCGCTACTCTCTCCGCGACTGTTCCTGATGCAATGTACTGGCTGTTGATGTGAGTGGAATTTGCAGTCCGCATCCAGTTTGTCGGTTTTTTTTACACTTTTGTTTAAATAACGTACACATACTTATTTAATTACTTTAAAAACAATAAGTTATATAACTGGCATGAAAGATGTATATTAACAACTGTAGATTGATGATTTTCTTGTAAAATTATTTTATATACATAGAAATCAGTAATTTATGAAAAATTGCGATGTAAACTACTGATTTACATAGTTTGTTTCAAATTTTACAAAAAGCTCGGTTGTAGATTCACTTTGGGATTCACTTTGAAGGATGAAGATAATGAAAAATTTAATTGTGGGTGCAAGCCTTTTGTTACTCGGAATTGGAAGTAGCGCGGTCATGGCCGTACCGATTTCCGGTAATATTGCGTTTTATGGTACATCGACGGTTACGGGCACTACCCTTACCTTCAACGGCAACAGCGCTATTGTAGGACTCGCTGACGGAAACTTTGCTGACGAAGGTATAACTGTTGGCAATACAGCAACGTTCAACAGTTTTGACTATTCCACACCATTTTCGACTGTTTCACCTCTATGGACAATCGGTGGCTTTTCGTTTGATCTGGAAACTATTACGCTTGGCCCGACAGGACCAGGGGTGGATCTGGCATTGGCTGGCACGGGTACTCTGATGAACGCAGCTTATGATAACACCGCCTATAATTGGGCATACAGCGGCAATGCTGTTGCCGGTACAATACAGGTGTTTTCCTCTGCCTCCGTACCCGTATCTGTTCCAGAGCCAGGTTCACTTGCGCTGCTCGGCTTAGGTTTGGTCGGATTTGCTGTTACAAGCTATAGGCGACGTCGCACACAAGCCTGAGCATATTTAATTTATGCTATAAAAACCCGTCTCTGACGGGTTTTTTTTGGCAGGTTTTTTAGCACACCTAGAGCTGTTGCTTCCCCTTGGCTCAAAGTGAATGAGATTTTATTCAAAGGATATGTTGGTAATAAAAATATATCGGACACATCATTGAAAATGGTGGTCACCTAAGAAAACTAACTTTCTCACCAGCAGCGCTAACCTGCAGCAATTCTTCAATCAAGGCAAAGTGTGGGGAGAGAAGTTTGCTTATTTAAGTATAAAATTACCACTCAACCTTAGGAAACATAAGAAAGTATTTTTAAAGCATGGGGTTTCATCTGTAAAATTGACATTCCTTCAATTATCACCAACACTTTTTGTTGTTAGTCTTTTCGGTTTTACTTTACCCTTTCCATGGCTTGATCTGTTACAACCAATTCCAACAGGTTTCTTGCTATTAATTCCTGGCATTATTCTAGGCAAAAAAATATCAAGCACTATGGATCTTATTGGCTTTGATACTGCTGCTAAAGCAGGTCGTGCTGCAAACAATATAATGTCGCTAGGAATAGGTGCAGCCATATTTATGGCGGGTACCATTGTAATTCAGTTATTAATGACCGGTTTAATTTAATTAAGCCTAACCAGTACCTAAACTTGGGCACCATACTCGACACACTCTGCGCCTTACATACCTGAGATCGAAGCTTGTCACCACACTCACATACCCATTCGCTTGTGAACCATGATGGAACCAATGAAAATGATCAATAGATAACTTTTAAAAAAGCGACTCGGTTCTCCTCAAAAACTCATCATAATTGCTTATCGGAAAAAATTGTTCTCGATGATAAAATCCGCAATGAAAAAAAAGGACTGGTAACGATCACCCTACTATCGAGAACATCAGACCAGAACCTTATTCAACAAGCTTGGTCATCAACATAGCCGGACTATTGCGAAGAATTTCAACGCAGCCATGGAATGGAGAGGGTGTGCAGTAAAACCGAACTCTCAACCACTACGAGTATGTTATTCGGCGAGTCGAAAAAAACTTAACCAGACTTGGGCCACATCAGGACAAGCCGAGATTAGCGAGCAACCGAAATTTAGCTAAAGGGACTTTGAGAAAAAATAAAGAGTTTCCTATCACCCACTAAATTGGCTATATAAACCATGAGCCATGGTAGCAGATTCTCACATACTCACTACGGATAACCCGCAGATTACCAGAAACTGCAAATCGTACTCTGCGTTGGCTCCTTTGAGGTTATAGCATAGCCATTGGCAGGAACCTCCAGCTTCTCACAAACACAAATACCTTGATCATTTTCCGCTGCGCAATTCAATACTGCATGGTAGTTCAGAGAAGAATGACAGGCTATCAGGTCAGCTTTTTCAATCCAATTGTCTTTGTAGAAAGCAATTATGTAAGCATAAGGAAGATGCTGGTAACCCATATCTTCGAGCGGAACACACGGCACCTTGTCATAAGTATTCTGCACACGTAGCGTTTGTGTACTGCGGTTTTGTTGCGCTGGCTGTTGTTCATAAAAAGTAACAAAATCACGATTGCCAACCCGCGGACATGCGTAATTAATATTCGATGCCATGATGGAGGGGCGTGACAAAGCAACGTCCAGTGTAAAAAGCTCACTCAATGCCGATCCCAGACTATGGCCGGTAATATACAGTTGATTGATGGGCTTATTTGAGGTTTCGTATTGATCAATCAAGTGAAATAGTTGGCTTTGCATGGAAGGTGTATTTTTATTGCATGAACTATAAACGTCGTAAAACCCGGACTCAACCGCTATTCCCGATGGAATTTCGATACTTGCTTCATATGGTGTGAATGATCTCGATTCCACACCAAGATCATCAAGTATATCTAACGCTGATGAAGTACCTCGAAATGCAAAAATGTAAATATAGGGTGCTACTTGTGAGCGAAATACCACACCGTAACACTCAACAGTCTTGTCATGGCTAAAAATAGCGTCAATACCTGTCCAGCATTCGACAAAATCAAAACCGACAGGCGCTATAATTTTCTCTTGCTGACATTTCCCTGGGTCATCATCATTAAAGGCGTTATATGCTTGGAGGCTGGCTTCGATCAACAATAAGGTTTTCGCCTTATCAGTGTCATTAATACTGCTTATATATTGTATTGCCATTTCTAAAAACCTCCATGTGAATCATTATCCTAATTAATCCGTTCAACCTATAGGGGTCACAGATCTCCGCTCATACAACTACTCATGGATATTACCCGTAGCGATTGAGAAACAGCAGCCCCCTACCCTCGGCTTGGCCACTCAACACAAATTTGGAAACCCATTAATTCCTTGCAGAGGGCTTTTTGACGGCAGACACGAAAGAAGATATTTATAGAATGGGTGCATTTCTTTACCCATGTGGAGATTATTTCCCACACTCGAATCATTAAAGTCTGGATAAAAAAATAAGAGACTAAGAGGCTATTGTCTTGGGATATTGTCTTAGCAGAACAACGAGGGCAACGCTGCTATACTCACAAAACGCGGGAACACAAAAATTACCCTGCATTTCATCCCTTACTTTACTGCTAAAACAATTTATTCGGCCCCAATAGCCAGAGGCCGATTTCCCCTTTTTTTGCATGTACCACATATCCTTTAAGGTCGAAGCTCTGGAAACGTTTTTGTTGCTTTGCTGACAGCCCTATTTCCACCAGTGTACCCGGTGGAAATGGCATATTGTCCAGTCGCGCGGCTATTCCTTCCCGGCTGATATCGCGTACTTGTGCATTGACACTGCCATGCCGCGGGTTGCTCAGGATGACACTAAAGTCATCACTATTCCGAGGATAGCACCGATGTTCCATGCTCAGCCTCCCCAGATTCAAGCAGACGATCCACCTGCATTTCAGCCTCCAGCCAGTCGTCAACTGTGGAATTATTAACGAAGCCATTTCGCTCGGCTATAAAGTAAGAGGTCTCTGCGATCATGCGACGACGATAATCCGGGTCGATTGTCTTCGCTGATGCATTATCAGCAGTTTGCTGTACAGGTGGGATCTTGCCTGCCACTTTTTTACTGCTGGTCTTTCTGGCGCTCGTCGCCGGTTTTTTACTGGTGGGTTTTTTGCCTGTCGTTTTCCCGCTTGCCGTTCTCTCCGCATTAGCCATACCTTGCTCCTTTGCGTTGTCTATATGCAAGAAAATATAGGTTCCTATTTCGCAACTTACAAGCTCTCTAGCATAAATAATTTGCAAAAAATTTTTCCGGTAAACAACAAGAGCATTTTCATTCTCTCTAGTCGAATAACCTGCACACAAAAACAGGATGACGCAAGGCCGCCAGACCAGAGTTTATCTATTCACCGCTAGATTCTGCTACTGGTTTAGGATTGCCCTGTTGGGCACGTCGATAAAGAGCAAGGTATTCCTGTGCGCTGTTTTGCCAGGAGAAATTTTGTTGCATGCCGGTGGTTTGTAGCTGCCGCCATTGCGTTTTGTCACGATAGCGACGTAGAGCACGTTTGATGGTTTTCAGCAATGCCAGGCTATCATCTGTGCTGACAATAAAACCGTTGGCCGTGCCTTTGGCCAATGTTTTGGCGCTAGTATCGGTTACGGTATCAGTCAACCCACCGACATTGCGCACGATGGGCACAGTGCCATAGCGCAAGCTGTACAGTTGGTTGAGGCCGCAGGGTTCAAAACGGGACGGCATCAGATACATGTCAGCACCGGCTTCGATACGATGCGCCAGGGCTTCGTCGTAACCGATGCTGATGGCCAGTTTATTCGGGTGTCGTTTAGCCAATGTTATCAGTCGGGTTTCCAGCGCCCGGTCTCCGCTGCCCAACAGTACGAGTTGCAGTGGCAGTTTTACGAGGCTGGGTATCGCATCAAGAATGATATCAATGCCTTTTTGCGTAACCAGTCGGCTGACCAGACCAATCAAGGGCGTGTTCAATTTTTGCGGCAGACCCAATGCTATTTGCAGTGCCTGTTTGTTGGCTTGTTTGCCAGACAGATCATTGACATCGTAATGTTTTTCCAGCAGCGGGTCGGTGGCCGGGTTCCATTCTTTTGTGTCGATGCCATTGAGGATGCCGCTCAATACTGCGCTTCGGTGGCGCAGCAAACCATCCAGCCCATTGCCAAATTCAGTAGTTTGTATTTCGCGGGCATAGCCGGGAC
>Ga0316204_10001064_pt1 | contig 81911 bp, 63 predicted proteins | sample 6monrhotite_MG_2_FD_205661 | JGI IMG/M metagenome (GOLD analysis project Ga0316204, IMG submission 205661) | Microbial mat bacterial communities from mineral coupon in-situ incubated in ocean water Damariscotta River, Maine, United States -... | ecosystem: Environmental > Aquatic > Marine >... | reverse complement strand
GTGGTTGGTAAGCAAACGTATCAAGGAATTATCTTTTTGTTTTTCGAATGTACTTGTTGCATGTCTGTCTTCAACATTCTGTAATATTCACCGCCAGTCCACCCAACGATGTTTCCTTGAAAATATGCGACATTTCCTCGCCGGTTTGCTTCCATTGCAGCCATGGCGGCAGCAAAACCCACCTCTCCCTGACATCCCACTTCAGCGCCAGAAATTGCGCTTCGGTGTTTGATAATGCCTCCGATAGCACTGGATATTAGCAAGAACTTCCTTACTTGTTCTATCGTTCCGCCTTGGTGAACCATAAAGTAATACAAAACAGCCGGTATAACCCCCACAGCACCATTCGTGGGTGCCGTAACCACCCTATGCCCAGTCGCGCACTTTCTTCATTGACGGCCATTGCATAGGCACACAAGCAATCATTAACATCGGCCTTATCGAGATGCGCTTGAAGCTGCTGATATAATTTTTGGCTCTTCCCCAAATCGAATGGGTAGGTTACCGTACTATTTATGTGAGACAAAGATTTATACGCCCAAATATTGGGAATACAAAGCCCGTGGCAAATTGTAGATGTTGAATGGTTATCGGATGCGGGAGAGGTAAAGGTTTACGTCGAAACATTGCCTGAAGTTGTGCTTACATGCCCGAAGTGCGGTGAAGCATGCGCTGGGTATGATAAACTGTAGTGATACGCAGTAACGCTCTACTGTTTGCATCTCATCAAATCTATTTTCTGTGATGTCCATCACACAATTACTGTGCTCCATACGACATTCCTCACGTAATATAAAATTCTGGTGTTTTTTTATCCAACCAAAAGATTTTTCAAACAGGTCTCTATTTATAATGATTTTACTGGTTGAATTGAAAAATAAAAAATTTAAAACTAAGGATGTGTTGCATGTTTAACCCCCACCATCTAATTAGACTTTCTGCTTTTTACAGCATCATTACCATAATGCTTACAGCTTGTGGTGGCGGAGGTGGTGGTGGAAACGCTGGCGGTGGCGTACCAGGTACTGGTGCAGTGTTGCAATCAATAACAGTGACGCCAACAAGCCCGGTACTTAAGGTTGGCACTACGCAGCAAATGGTAGCTACGGGTAACTATGATGACGGTGGTCAATCGGATTTAAGCAGTACAGTGACATGGGCAGCGGTTGGCGGTGGCACTACTATGAGTTCCTCTGGACTGATCACTGCAGTATCGCCAGGATCAAATATTGCGACCGCGATTAATACAAGTCCTGCTGTACAAGGTTTAACAACGGTGTACACATCCACCTACGGAGTTGAAGGCACTTTAGCATCCCCCGTTACGGTAACGTTAGAAACACCATATGCCGGTGAAGTTAACTTTGGAGGACCAGGGAATGGTAATGGTTACAGTTACTACGCCGTTAACGTGACACCCGGTGCAGCATATTATGTTTTTTTAACCGAGCTGGATGGTGATGCCCAGTTAGAATTGTACAGTGATAGCGGTTTCTCCAACCAATTGTGCATATCACAAAATTTTAATAGCGATGACGAGACATGTTATGCCGACGGCCCAGCAGATGGCGTACTGTATATCGCGGTTAACGGCGATGATACCAATTTAGATAGTGACCAAGGGGCTGCTTATACACTCACGGTGAATGCTGGATACAAAGATGAAGGTTCTTCTGTTTCTCCTGTTGCGCTGACGTTCGGCTCGCCGAGAAGTGCACAAGTTGGAACTTACTTAATTGGTTATATGAACGGTAACAGTCTTTACAATGCGCCAGTTTCGGTCACTGGTCGCTACACCGTTTCACTGACAAACCCCACTGATAACATATCCCTTATGATGCTTGATGGGCCGGGTTCGGGAACCATATTGTGTGAATCTAACGTTGCGAGTACTGGTGATGAGTCTTGTTCATTCCAGGCTGATACCACACCAGTTTACGTGCTTGTGTCTGGTATGAGTACAGCCATAGGCGCTGCTTTTACGCTTACGGTAACTGAAGACCATGGGGCTTACGCGGAAGAAGGCACGTCTAGTACGCCTGTGAATTTGGCCTCATTACCTCAACAAGGTCAAGTCGGCGGCCTTAGTGGCTTTACCAACAGTTATTACAGTATTCCCGTCACAGCACTTCAGTCCGTACAAATTACGGCGACGGGTGTAGATGGTGATTTGGGTATGTATGCTTACGACGGTGACTCAACATTCACCACCAGCACTTGCAGTGATTTCACCATGAGTGCTTCGGATTTACTTTGTCTGCTGGAACCAGCAACGACGAGCACTGTGTACGTGAAAATGACGAGCAACGGTGGTATCGGAACGGAATACACGTTAAATGTCACGCCTATCAACTATGCCGCAGAGGGTACTTCAGTTACGCCGCAGGTAATCGTTTCGGCACCCGTAGTTGGCGCACCTTATTCAGGAACCGTGGATAGTGCTGGTAGTTATTATCAGGTGTCTGTTGATGCAGGTAAGTTATACAGAGCAGGGTTAGCCAACGTATCCGGCGATGTGTCTCTTACTGTTTATGATGATTCTGGTTTAACCAGCATGCTTTGTACATCTAATAATGCAGGGCTTGCGGATGAGTCATGCCAAGCCACACCAACTGGCAGTAACGTCTGGGTTGTCGTCGGTGGCGCTACCTATGGTTCGAAATTTGACCTGACGTTGGACAGAATTTATGTGCAGCAGGGTAACCTAGCGAGCCCATTTGATATAACGGGTTCATTGCCTACTTACACCAGTGGTGAAACAGGCCCAGGTACCAGTGGTACAGAACGCTCGCACTTAATGGTGACGCTGACCGCAGGTAAAGCATACACATTTGAAATTACGAACAATACAGATGCTGACTTGGACCTCTGGGTTTATGATGATGATCCTACTTTCGGCTGGCCGCCAGCCTGTATGGCCAACGCATCGGCTGCCAATACGGCATTCAATTGCACGGTCAGTCCACTCTATGGTGGCGCTGCCTATATGTGGGTAACGAGTGGTGATCCTTATGGTTCTGGATTTGATCTGACCATTACTGAAGTTGGATTTAGCACTCAGGGGTCAGTTGGAACGCCGGCAAACATCGGCGCATTTCCGGTCACTGAAACCGTTGGCGTAAGTCGACTCGAACATACTGGTGGTGTGGTCGATGGTACTAACAGCTATTACGTGGCTGACGTATCTGGTGCTTATGCTTATGTGAACTTTTCTGCAGGTCTGACGAACCAGAGTGCGGATGTGGATTTGTATGTTTACGATGACTCCAACTTTACCAATTTATTGTGCAATAGTGTGGCAGTTGGAACGACAGATGAAACTTGCACGGGATTAAATCCTGTTGGTAGCAATCTTTACATTAAAGTGAGTGGCGCTTCAAGTGGCTTTGGCGGCACATTTGATTTAACCATCGATCATGATTACACAGTAGAAGGTGCTGTCAGTACGGGTAATGGTGGCGGCTTAGTCATTAACTCTATACCGCTAACCCAGGGTGTGGCCTATGAAGGGCAGGCGCAAGGGATAACACCTAGTTACTATTATTTAAATCCAGTTGCATCGGGTAGCCATACGGTAACCGTTAGTAACATGTTCGATTCCGCCTGTGTGTGGATTTACGATGAATCAGATGGGAAATTTAACAGCATATCTGTCGATTCAGATAGCAATAAAGGATTGACGCCAGATAAAAACTTTACGCGTAGTTTTACGTCTGGTGTCTTTGTGGAGGTTCGTGGTTGCGGATCAACTGTCACAGGTACTGCTTTTACTATCACTATAAATTAAATATTTATCGGATAATAAATACACTAGTTTTGTAAAGTAACTCTTAAGAATTAATAGTTACTAGTTGTAAAGAGCCTCTATTGGTTGGAGACAGTCGTCAGATATAACCGTTTACCTGATGCAGAGAACAAGATCGCATTTGATAAATTCCATATTAATGCCATTGTTTTAAAGGTGAGCAATGGCCCAGCAGAAGGGTTGAACAGTCGCATCAAGATGCTCAAAGTACGTAGTCGGGATTTTAGCAACAAAGAGCGTTTTTCGAATGCCATTTACTTTCATTTTGGTGGGCTTGATCATTATCCAGAAAGTGCTGCTATATAAGGGTTGCCCACTACATCAGGGGAAGAGCCACCTCTTTAATTGCTTTTTTGTATCGGGCAACCCTTCCGAAGTTTTCAGACTTAAATTTCCATCGATACAAAAAAACTCCTCACAGGCTCCCTGCTTCCAGTCGTTCTGAAAATAAATTTCTACAAAAATTCTGAAACAACGAGTGTGGAGATTCTTAGTGGTTACACTCACAAGTGTAGTGAGGAGTGTTGAATGTCGCGCATAGGAAGCGCCTGTTGTGCTGCACAGGTTATGGAGACAAAATTACCCTTATGGGCACTCTTGGCGTGAGGCACAATTCACAATGCCATATCATAATAGCGGTTTATAACGTTGATTGTAACCCACAGTAACTTATAGCTTTACCGGACATTCAGGCGAACTGTTTCGCCATTTACGCTGCATTTCATCAATCACACTTGTTTAACACATTATATCCGATATTTTTTCGGTACAACGTATAAATGTTTAGGTTCAACTCAACCTGAAACGAGAACAATTGATCCGGCATAATGCCCCCCGACACCAGACAAAACCTGCCTACAGTGATTTCCCTTTGACGTGTAAAAATACGCCTTGCATGCAAAACGTCTACAACCATTTTAATAGCGTACGGCTTAAGAAGATACCATTTATAGTTACTTCTCCAGCGCAAAAGGTGACATTGTGACATAAGTTTTGTGACTTTTTACATAAAATAAAAAAACTAACTAACATAACATCGGTGACCTCAAGGTCTGTTCTGCACATTTTTTGCAGAACCCCCGAAGAGAAATAGTTTTCCCCCTCTTTTTTATATTTATTAAACAAGGGCGTGTAATTATTAAATTAATTTTTCTATTTTTAATTGGAGAAAAAAAATGAACAAATTGACATTTTTTTTGATTAACCGATTTTCGACAGGTAAGACTGACCATAACAATATGCAAAATATTCTTTTAAAAGCACTTATACCGGGAGTTCTGGCACTGAGCGCTTACTCAAGCACAAGCTTGGCCGACTATAAAATATGGTATGACAGTGAAAATTTTCAGGAGCACCAGATATATAATGGCAACACCTTATTGGTTCCACCAGACTGGGCCTGTGGTCGAAAATTCTCAATGCCATCTTATTATCGGCATTTAGATGTTTATCACAACACATTGGATTCCGCTGATTTTTGGAAAGATATTTATGTGTGGATAGAAAAACCAGGATGCCCCTATACCAATACATCTTTTATTGAATATATTGATGGCAGCCAAACCTTTTCACCGCCACTCGGTGCTATCGCTATTGAAATTTCGACTAATTATAGTTCGCGATGGGTCGATGAAAATGGTAGCTGGCCAGTCTGCAATGATTGCGCAGGGCCTACAGAATATGGAACCAAAACTCATGAATGGGAAAATATTTTCGGTTCAATAGCAACGTTAAAAAAATCTGTCTTTAAGAAAGACTTTGTCACATTCAATGATGCCGTCATTCGCACAAAAAAACTGTTAGTATCTCTTGAAAATGATATGAATGACCGCATTCAGGAAGCTGATTTTTCCCGAAGTAAAGATGACAAATATCGGCTCGCTACTGTTGAGGGGGCTGCATTAAATCACCTGTCCATGGCACGTAAACAACTTGAGCAATGCGAAAGTCTGGCAAATAACCCAAGAACAGTGGATAGCGCCTATCCTTCTTGTGATTTTATGCTTGAAAATTTACAACAATCCCAATCACTTTGGCGGTCACGTAACTAGGCAGCAGTAAAAAATAACACAGGGCGGGTGTTGAACACCCGCCCTGTGTTATTTTACATAACCTAAAAATAATACATGCAATCACGTCTTGAATATAACAGGAAAGCAGGAAAAAAACCGCTAAAACACACTTTCCTGATCTATAAACTTTTCCGTCTGGCGTATAGCTGGCAATAATACCTCATCGGCAAATTCACAACCGGTTGTATCTGGATCTTGCTGTTCCTGTTTATCGGCCATGGTGGGCCGGTGACCCTTTTTTTGTTGTAATAATTGCAACATGGAATCATAACCTGGTGGCCAGGCACGAACTTCGGTAAAACGCTGTTTCAATGCCTTAAGAATACCCATACCGGAATAATCCAGATCACCCCAAAAATAGACAGGCCATTGATTTTTCTGTTGTGTAAACCACCAGGCTTCCAGTTTTTCTTGCATCACGTTATTGCTTTTGCCATGGTAATGCAGGCTGACACCATCCACTTGTCTGATGCGTGCCGCACTGCCTTTGAAGCCAGCTAAATACACCAGTATCCAGTTTTTACATATGGCCAGGTTGCCTGCGACAGCATTGCTATAGCTATCCTGATTTTCAATAAAAAGGATGCCATGCACGGTTATGGGAATAAATATGTTCACCATCACCGGCCGGGGTGCAAGCTGCACATCCGGATAAAGTGCGCGCACCAGTTCTTCGCGTGTATCAAGAAACTTGGAATCGCCCCAAAAGCAACGGCTGCTCAATTGCCGCAGGCTCAGCCTTGCCTGCTGGTAATCCGCGAGACAGACAAAGGCATCAAGAATATCCTCCGCTTCCATGCCATGTATGGTAATACAGTGAGCTGATAGTTTTTCTGTTTTTCCCGGAAAGCGATGCTGGTTTGCAGCGACGGCTTTCCGCCATTCTTGCAATGGCGACACGCCTTTTGCACGCTGTAACCAGCTACGCAATGTGTCTTCCCCTCCACTTTGCAAGGTGAGTCGCGCTTGTCTGTATACCGGGTCTTTGTGTGCTTTTTCTTTGATCTGAAAAATATGATGATCTTCTTCAAGACTTTTCAGTAAATCCCAGAGGTCATCCGCTGCCTGCCCTTGCCGGAACAACGCGGGGATGGTTTTTTCATTCACTGTGATGCCGACAGGCTTCGGGCGTGCTGATGCAGATTGTGTATTTAAACGGTCGATGAACCAGTTGCACAGCGCCATGATTTCGGCTGTGTCATTTAACCAGACGGGTGGCATTGTCATGTTTGTATGGTCTCTATTTAATCGCTACCAAATCAGTTTGTACTGAAGCCCTGGGGTTTAAATTTCTGGATTCACACATAGGAGCATGGTAACGAAAAAATGTAGATTTTTCTGACCGCAGTGTGGTTAACGCAGAGGCGCAGAGTATGCCGTGGAAAAGAATATTTAAAAGGGTTTTCTCTGCGTCCTTTGCGTCTCTGCGTACTCTGCGTTAATAACTCCGTACATATTCAAAACCCATTCCTTGCCTTCATTACACACTCATTTTACTGGTTTTTAGCAAGGCTATAACGAATATCGCACCTTGTCATTGCACTTCTAAAATTTCATCCATAAAGTCCAGCTCAGCTTGTTGATAGACTGTACGTTTATGGTTAGCCCACAATTGCTGAATTTTTTCTATGTTGCATTGTTTACGATCTACCAACACTCGGGTATTAAGCTGCCCACGTGCTTGTTCGCTGGGACATTTGGCGAATACAAATTCGTTGCTGATTAAATCCATGAAGGGTCCGCATTTGCTGGTGGGCATGATAAAGATCAATTGCAGACCAAGCGCTTTGGTCAGATAGTCAATAACTTCCCGCGAGCGAGTTTCATCCATTTTTGAAAAGGCTTCGTCCACCAATACCATGCGTAGATGGCTGTGCCCTTCGACAAAACGAAATGCGGAGGTAATCGCCGCCGAACGGATAATGTAGGCCGGAGTTTCCAGTTGGCCACCGCTGCCGGTGCCATATTCACTCAAAGCGATGGGATTTTTACCTTCCACTTCTTTGTAGATTTCATATTTCCGGTAGTTGCGATAATCACCGATACGATCCAGTTCTCGTAGCGCTTTGTTTGCATCTTCGTCAAGCAACATGCGCATCAGTTCTGTACGCACTTTTTGCGATTTTACCGATAGTTCCATTTTGAACAAATCAACTTCGTCGCCGACTCCCGGTTGTTTGATGATTTCTTCAAAGAAACGAGCATAATCACGAAATTCTGGAATCCAGTCGCTATCAAAACGGAAACGCTCGCAGTCGTCGCCAAACCGGTGATGCTGCAATTCTTTGTTGAGCTGTTCTATCTGACGCTTGCCAGCACTGATGGCCTGATGAATGGTATGACAAAAGTGGGTAACAAAGGCGTTGTTGAAGCTTTCCTTGAGCTGTCGCAGGTTATCGTATTTTTCCACCAGAATGTTATTTTTCAGACGATTGAAGACTCGATCCAGGTCACGTTGCAGTCCGCAAATGGCGCGAAACAAGGCGGCATCGTAGTCACCTTTGAAGCTGTGATAGATGATAGCATCACCGGATAAACAATGCTGGTTATGTTTTTGGATGGCCTCATCCATTTTACGTTCCAGGTTATGCAGCTTACGTTTGATCTCCTGACGATAATTGGTGATACTTTCAGCTCCGTCATCGTTCATCTCATTGGCTTCTTTTTCTGCCGTGCTTAAGCGTGCGTCGGCGTCAAATTCAGGCCATTCACTGACAATGGCCAGCAGGTTTTGCTCACAGCTTTCTGCCACCTGTTGGGTTTTTTCCTGTTCGTCGGCCAGTGCTTCACAGCGTTTACTGATCTTGCGTATTTTTTCCTGTAGTTCACCTTTGCTTTCTTTCAAACTGCCTTGCTGTTGGCGCAGTTGTTGCTCTTGCGCACGCAGTTCAGTCAGTTTGTTTTCCAGGTCTTTGTGTTCGGACAAATCCAATTGTGCCAGCAGGTTTTCCAGCTTTTGCAATTCCCGATGTATTTCCAACATGTGGGTGATGGCATCGGCATAGTCCAGCGATTGTAATTTTTTAACATTATCGAGCATGGTGCTGACCTGTTGCATCTGGTCATTGGCTTGTTGCCATTGCTCGTTAAGGTTGCTCAGTTCTTCTTCTTTCGCTTTCAGAGCCCTTTCCCGTGCGGCCACACCGAACACCAGTTCACCCTCAGGTAGATCACAGCGGAACATACTGTAACCACCAGCTCCCATGCCATCGGCGGTGAGTCCACGGCGGGTCTGGCGCAGTTCGTTGGCTGAGGCTACCTGCATTACGTTGCTATAACTGGCGGTCAGGTAATGCTTGGCCGTGGCATGACTGAACGACAGCAAATGAATAATGGAGTCCGCCGACAGACTGGCGCGTTCGGCATCCCGCTGCGCCTTGTCGCCCTGAATAATGCGCGCGCGGTTATCACGTCCTGGCAACTGGCGCACAATACGAATCGCCTCAGCTTCGTGGTCGGCATCAACGATGATGGAAAAACGCGCCATGCCCAGGTAACCTTCAATAGCCATTTGCCAACGCGGGTCGCTGATTTCCACATGGTCACACAATACACGCGGATCGGCCTGCGGACAGTCACGACGAATAGCCACCAGGGCACGTTCCACAAAGGGTGGATAACTCACCTGTTTGGCCTGCAAACGCTCAATATCCTGCTCTTTTTGTCGGCACTGATTTTTCAGTTTTTCGTAACGTGCTCCCCGCTCATGCGTCAGTTTCGCCAATTGCTCATATAATGACGCGTTACCCGACAAGCTGTCGGACTGATGCCATTGCTCATACCACTGGTTATGCAAACGCTGGGCAGCGCGGGCTTGATCCAGATGTAGCTCCAGTGGCGACAAATCATTCAGCAAGTCTTTTTGCAACAGCGCAGGAATGTCCAGTTCACCACGTCCACCCTGCTTCACGACATTTTGTGCAAGCTGACGAATCTGTAAATCTGCAATCACCGGTAACTCGTTCATTAAATCGGCACACTGTAAATCCTTTACGATGGCTTTGGTGGCTTGCAGGTTGTTATCCAGCGAGTTGTCCTGTTCCAACAAGCGACGCGCCATGCCCGTCAGCTTGTTCTGTTGCTGTTCGCGCTGTTGTTCCAGTTCGTCTTTTTGTTGCAGGGCGCTGATGCCCAGGCGTTGGGCTTCCAGGTGCACCAGTTGTTCGTTCAGTTGTTTTTGTCGCTGTTCGGTCAGTTCTGTTTCGGCTTCGTTTTCTTTCAGACTGCGCTGGTAATCGCTTTGCTGTTTTTTGGTTTTGATGTAATCGCGTTGGCGTTGCAAGTAATCATATTGAGCCAGAGTGAAATCAAGGCTGTTCAGTTCTATCCATTGCTGAATGTAATGGCTGGCCTGTTGCTCGGCACGCTCCAGAATGCCGATAGATTCCACCAGTTGGGCCGCGTCACCTTCCATGGCATGAATGGTTTTGAGCTGCCCGGAAATGGAACGAATTGCCTCGCCGAGATCTTTTCTTTCGAGAATTTCATGGGCGACAAAATCATTGATACTGCGCACCGGCTTGTAGGCCATGAAACGGGAAAAAGCCCGTGCTGCTGCCGTGGCCTCCGCTTCGGAAACGCTGTCATGCTGACCACGCAGGGCTGCGTAGAGGCGGCGCAGATAGGTTTTTTTCGTGTCGTATTTTTGTACACGACGCTGGCCAAATTCGCGGATCAGCAGGTTCTGGATTTTATCCAGGGGCGTGATGTATTTCTCGGTGCCTTCACCACGGACAAAATGTGCCAACGTCAATTCTTCACCGGGCAAAATCAAAAACAGCGAATCGTCCTGCCGTGCCACCTGTTGTCCACCGGTAGCATCCAACCAGGCACGCACACCAATGACGGCGGTAAATGATTCGGCTGATTCACCTTTGGTGGGACAAAACACGGCAGCGAGATAACCATCACTGGTTTCGAGTCGAGCATAACTGCCGTCGTCACAACCCAACACGTAAGACGCCAGGGTACGCACTCGTTTTCCGCCACGACCACGCTGGGTGGTTTCATCTTGCCCTGGGTTGTATTGAAAGAGGTTTTCGTGGGCGGCGGTCATGATGGTCTGGATGGCATCCGCCGCCGTGGTCTTGCCTGAGCCGTTACCGCCTGACAACAAATTGATAGGGCCCAGTTCAAATTCAAGCTGTGGGATATTGCCCCAGTTTACAAAGATAAATTTTTTCAGAAACATAAATGCTTGGCTCTACATATTGTTATAAGTTCGCAGGTTGGGCAAAAAAGCGCCGCAACATGCCCAACGGGATAAATGGTGGTGTTGGGTACGCTACGCTTTACCCAACCTACTCAATCTCGACAGTAGTCGCTTCGCTGTCTATGTTTTCCGGCGTTGTGGCCGTGGCCAGTGCTTGCACGGCGTCATCGTTAACGAAGCTGACGATCATCGGATGAATTTTCAACCAGGCTTCGCCGCCGAGCAGGTCTTCTTCGCTACGAAACTCGATAAGACGCAGGCGACGCAGCTGAATGAACAGTTGTTTTCGTTCGGTCAGCTTTTCCGGCAGACTGCGTGCCAGCACATTTTTCATGGCAATACTCAAAGCTTCGACGGACTCAGTGACATAACCCTTGTCATCCACCTGCCCTTCACGCAGCGCCTTGTCATATTGCAGGCGCAGCACCAGCACCATAGCCACCTCCGATTGGGACAGCCGGTTGCGCAGGCTGCCAGCAAAGGCCGAGGTATCCGCCTCTTCCATGCCGGGTGTTTGGCTGCCCGGTGGATAGAGGCGCAGGTATTCAAAGCGTCGGTCGTGAAATACGGTGATGTCCATAATGTGCAGGTAGTCTTGTACCAGATCGGCAATGCGCAGGTAACGGTCGTAGAGCTGTTGCTCAGTCTGGCTTTCATCCCGGCATAGCACGCCATAGTTGAGCAGGCGAATGGTGAGTTCGCGGAATTCATCGAGACTCAGGTTTTCTTTTTCGAGCCGTTGGCTCAATACGTTAGTCAACATGATTCTTTTCCAGAGAGTGGTCTACCAGTTCGATGATGAAATCATCGCTCATGTGATAATAATCGGTCTGCGCCCGCTGGTCCGTGGGTTCCACACGAAAATAAAACTCGCTGGAACGGCGTCCAGCAGCACCGACTTCGATGGCATGAGCCGCCATCAGCAGATCACGGGCATTTTGCACCGGCAACTGGTTGCTGTGGATACGATGGCCATTTTTGAGTGCCGCAACAATAAACTGCCCCACCTGCTGATTGTTGACCACAAAGGCTTTTTGCAGTGATTGCTGGATAAACAACTCGCGACGCGAGGCCTTGTCCATGGGCGCATGCACTTCAGCAGCGCTGTTTACCTGCCGCCGTTGTCGCCCGGCATGCAGACGTAGTGTGCCTGGATCGGTCACACTGAGGTCGATCCAGGCCATGGCATCAGCCACAGCATCAAGCGCCTGTTGTTGTTTCTCTTCCGGCAGTGGGCCCAGCTGCTGGCAAAGATTGAGCAGGTCACCCTGCTCACCGCCAAGTGTGTAACTAAGCTGACGAATGATGATGTCGGCACGCCGGGTAAAGCTGTGCAGGGCATTACGCAACGCTGGCAACATGATATCACTGGCACTGTGAATACGTGATTCGATGCTGTCGAGAATATGATAATACAGCGAGGACTGTTTATCCTGTAATAATTCCGGAGCCAGCTTGCGCAACTCGATCTCGGCGCTGGCCTTGAATTTTTTCTGTTTACGCTTAGCCTTGCGCAGCAGCGACTGAATTTCATCACGATATTTTTCCACGCTGTCCGCCGACAGGCGCACGGAAAGATCCGGCATAAAGCGCTTTTCCATGAAATCGAAAAACTCGTCACTGGCCTGCTGGATAACCTGCCGGGCCTCTACTTCCCGTACCAGCATGCGCTTGCGTTCATCCAGTTCAGCAATCACATCACTGAAATCACTGATGATGCGTTCCGAATATTCGTAAGCATCAAGCAGGTCATACACCTCACCGCGCTCAAGAAAAGATTGCAAAGCATTACGTGTGTTGCGGGTATTGCGATGCCGGGTACGGAAACCACCGCCTGCCGTTTCCACCATGGGCTGGGTAAACAGGCGGCCTACACGGCTGAAGGCATAACTGCTTTGCAAGGTAGCTTCATCAGCATGGCGCTCGACCCAGCCATGCTCCAGCAGCAGGTTAAGAATCCAGTTGGCCTGTTCCCGCTCGCTGCGTACTGGCGCAGAAAAATCCTCTTCTTCCTCATCCAGCACAGGCGTGCGGGTAATGGCCTCCGTGAAAGACTCCAACACCTGATCCCGAGTGAAAGCACGCTTGTAATCGGCCAATGAACCATAAAGGCGGGCATGCAAAATACGCAGGCATTCCACCACCTGTTCCCGATATTTACCGAAAAAGGGCCGGAAAAAATGTGTGCGGTTATCTGTGAAAAACATGAGGGTGACTAATTGAGTTGAGGTCTAATAGTTGTAAGACCGTACTATACCCAAAGCGACCAGGGTTTGGGGGAATAGTGTGAGAGGAGCAGACACTCTCCAATAATCCTAAATTAATCAGTTAAACCGTAGCGAGAGTGACTAAGGTGCAGAAGATAAAGTGTTTTTCAGGTTATTTTGGACGAAAGCGTATCACCCATACGGTGAGTTCAACATGTTCTGAAAAACGCTTTAGGTTCTGTGCCTTAGACGCTCGCAGTAGGTTTAACTGATTAATTTAGGATAATACGGATATTTGATATCGAGATACGCTCTCCGGACATTTTCAGAGGCTGCTGTATTGCATTTGCGCGGCAATCCCACCGATTTGGATTTATCTTGACACGAAATTGATTTTGTTATGTTCAGTTTTTATTCGAAGTGACGCCACAACCGAATGATTTTTATTACATGATCTTCTTGAGTATGCGCCAGACAAATCACCCACCAACTTTTCATATGGAGGTGGGCTTTGGTATGGGTCTTCTGTTATTGACTCCCTCATTCCAGGAACAGAGAGTAAATGGAGAGTTTCGGCAATAGCGTTCCAGTCTTCTTCAGACACAAGAACAGCATTGCCTCTTTTACCTGTAATTACAATGGGTTGGTGATTTTCCGTGGTTTCATCTATTTTTTTACAAGGCATTCAAACAGGTATTTGGCGTGCCACCGGGCAGTGTTCGCCACACCGCGTAAGTCTCACTTTCATTTACTGCGAAACGGCTATTATCGACATCATCTGCTGGCGCTGACATACGCTGCCGTGTCAGAACCTGTTTTTCACCAGCAATTTTACGTCTGCTTGCGGCACATGACATTGAGTGCAGACATAACGCGCTCCCACCAATTTTTTGCTGACTTTGTCAGGAGCATGACGCAAGTCGGTGTAATGGCTGGGGGGAATCGGCGTTGGCTTACCCTGCAACGGCTGACCGAGGCCAGCCGGGTTGCTATGACAATTGAAGCAGTAATTCACCGCCGCACTGACCGGCGTCACCCATTCAATATTGTGTGGGATCTGTGGCGGCGCACCGGGATAGGCACGTTTGTAGACCGGGTCAGTACCCGGCATCACTCCTTGATAATTGAATGATTCAGGCGTCGGCACATCAAACACACTCTGCTTGCTCAGCCCTGTATGACTATCAACGATGCGATTGTCCGCCTGGACAATGCTTATTGAACCGAGCAGACAGGGGAGCAATGCTGCTTTCATGATGTTATTTTTCATGTTCATCTCCTCATGCCTTGTAGACCTTGACGGCACACTTCTTGAAGTCGATCTGTTTCGAAATCGGGCAGGTGGCATCCAGGGTCAGTTTGTTGATAAAAACACCCTCATCAAACCAGGGCACGAATACCGTGCCGCGTGGCATGCGATTGCGACCACCATGGGTCTCTACCAGCGCCTTGATCTTGCCACGGCGCGACTCGATCCAAGCAACATCCTTGCGCTTAAGGCCATATGACTCAGCATCACGTGGATGCATGTACAACATGGCGTTGGGCACGGCACGATGCAATTCCGGTACACGACGGGTCATGGTGCCGCTGTGCCAGTGTTCCAGTACACGCCCCGTGCAAAGCCATAACTTGTAGTCTTCATCCGGTTGTTCCACCGGTGCGGCATAGGGGCGGAAAAAAATCTTGGCCTTGCCAGCAAGACTGGTTTTTTCCTTATGGGTAACGCCATCAAGGTCGCCGCTGGGGATGGCTTTCAGCGCCTTACCGTAAAAGTCGAAACCGCTGCCTTTTTTGACATAAGGATCGTACTTTTCATTGAAGCGCCAGTGGGTCTCCTTACCATCGACAACCGGCCATTTCAGGCCGCGCACATCGTCGTGCATGTAAAGATCAAAAGGCGCCAGATCATGGGCATGGCCACGACCAAATTTGGCATACTCTTCAAACAACGCCTTCTCCACAAACCAGCCGTCGCCAAGGTGATCAACAGTGTGGTTGTCATGATTCTTGGCGATTGGGTCGGGCCATTTGACTTGTTTGTGTTCTTTGGTGGCAAACAACACATCATACAAAGTGCTCTCGGGTGAATAGCCTTTTTCTCTGGCGGCTTCAAGTACATTCGGCAAAGTACCCAGAGCAAAGCCCTTGTCCTTAAGACCAGGAACGCTCTGCTCGCCCCACACCTCTTTCAGTTTGAAGCGTTTGGAAAATTCCAGAATCTGCCAGACATCACTGCGGGCCTGACCGGGTGGTGACACCTGTTCACGCCACATCTGGGTACGACGTTCGGCATTGCCGTAGGCGCCCCATTTTTCGAAGATCATTGCCGCAGGCAATACCAGGTCAGCCACTTTGGTTGAGATGCCGGGGTAGGCGTCAGCAACAACAATGAAGTTATCCATTTTACGTGCTGCTTTGATCCAATGATTGGCATTGGCTGTGCCCTGGAATGGATTGCACACCTGTACCCAGGCCCACTTCACCGAGCCGTCCTCCAGGTCACGCATGATCTTGGTGATATGGCTACCGACTTTGGGATTGAGGGTCTTGGCAGGCAATTTCCAGACATCTTCGGCAAAGGCGCGATGTTTGGGATTATTGACCACCATGTCAGCTGGCAGACGATGGGCAAAGGTACCGACTTCACGCGCCGTACCACAGGCCGATGGCTGCCCCGTCAGAGAAAAAGCCCCATTGCCGGGACTGGCCTGTTTGCCCAACAGCAGGTGATTCATATAAGCCTGTTCATTCACCCAGGTACCACGCTGATGCTGGTTAAAGCCCATGGTCCAAAACGACACCACTTTACGCTGATTGTCGATATAAAAGTCGGCCAGTTGTTTCAGCTTTTGCTTGAACTGTTCAAGCGATTCATCGGCATCACCCTTGGCCAGCTCGGCAACATAATCCAGCGTGTAGGGTTCAACCGCCTGCTTGAAATGTTCAAACTCAATCAACCAGTGTTTACCCGCTGATTTGCTGTTGGCTTGTACCACCTGCTCGTCTGCTTTGCGTCGTTGGCCAATGGCCTCGGCAGCATCAAGGTTGATCGTGTTCTGTTTCGCCTGGATGTCCTTTTCCGCTTCAAAGGCAAACGTGTCGTTGCCGCGCATACCGTAACCGATATCGTAAGGGCCGGTGGCGAAGACACAATGTTTATTGACGAAGTCCCAGTTAACCGCATCACGTTTGATGATCTCGCGAGCGATGTAGTTCTGCAGCGCCAGGTCGGTTGAAGGCTTGAAGATAATTTCAAGATCAGCCAAATCAGACGACATGTTGCTGTAGGTGCTGAGATTGACGATGCGCACCTTGTCATTCGACAGGCGGCGGTCGGCGATACGCCCCCAGAGGATGGGATGCATTTCCGCCATGTTGGCACCCCATAGCACCATGGTGTCGGTGTGTTCAATATCGTCGTAGTTACCAGCCGGTTCGTCGATGCCAAAGGTCTGGATGAATCCCGCCACTGCCGAGGCCATGCAATGACGGGCGTTGGGGTCGATGTTGTTGCTGCGAAAACCGGCCTTCACCAGCTTGGATGCAGCATAACCTTCCTGAATGGTGTACTGGCCCGAACCCATCACCGCCACGCCGGTGGGGCCGAGTTCATTGTAGGTCTTCTTGAACTGCATTTCCATTTCGTCAAAGGCGCGATCCCATGACACCGGTACAAAGTCGCCCTGTTTATTGAACTTACCGTCCTTCATGCGCAGCAACGGCTGGGTCAGACGATCCTCTCCGTAGAGAATCTTACCGTTGAAATAACCCTTGATGCAGTTAAGGCCGCGATTAACCGGGGAATCGGGATCGCCCTTGGTGGCGACGATACGATCGTTCTTGGTGGCGATTTGGATGCCACAGCCCACGCCACAAAAGCGGCACACGCCTTTGTCCCAGCGCCAGCCTTCATCGACCTTAGCTGCAGCTGCCTGGGCAGCGCTGCTGAGGGGAATGCCAACGCTGGCTGCGGCAGCAGCAGCCATGCTGGTTTTTAAAAAGTCTCTGCGGGTAATGTTAATCGGCGTCTCCTAACAGTCATAGTGGTTCTAAGTTGGCATCGGAATATTATTCGCTGGTTTTTTTCAAAAAGCCGGGTAGATCACCCAGGCCTTGAAGTGAATCCAACTCGGCAGGAATGCGTTCTTCCAGCACCTCATCGTCTTCAAAATAATGGTAGACCATCTCGGCCATCGACACCTCGTTCAGTGCCTTAATACGTTTTAAACCTTCGATCTCTGCGTTGATCGATCTGGCTTCCTGGGTAAGCACAATCTTGCCCGTGACGGGATCTGAATGATGAACGGTGATGCCGGACAGGCTATCGAGCAGAGACATGCATGTCTCAACCCTGGCAGGAGCGGTGATGACGAGAATGGCGGACAAATTCATGAATTACTGACCTTATAATCAGGCTGGCATACAACCTGTTGTGATTAACGTGAGCGATCTGTCACAGATAATTCAAAGAGCCATTTCAATATAACCCAGCGTGAGACTTGGTTAATGAATGGCTTGTCATGTACCTGAATATCACGCATTCATGCGCTAATCAAGCAAGAAATCAATAGCATTCAAAAGCAAAAAGCAAGGAAAGATGCAGAATGACAATTATGAGCAAACCAATGGGGTCAAAACCAATGAGGTCAGAGTCAATGACTTTCCACAGAGCTTGCGTTTATCCAAATAAACCTCGAAATCATCATCGTTAAAGAAAGAAACTTTTTTGTTATTTCTACGTTGTACAACATGTTGTGGGATGTCAGGTAAATTAATTCGGGGTAATCGAGCCATCAGCTTTTCACGTCAAAAAAATTCAAATAAGAATAATGTTGATGATACGTAAAACCAATCACTCTGACCCTATTGATTTATTGATTCCTGACCTTATTTATTCTCTAGCCCTATTGATTATTTGTTTGTGGCTAAGAAAGTTAGCCATGAAACAATAGTGTTGATCATTGATGATTTCTACATAAGGATAGAAAGGTGTGGGTTATTCGGGATTGACACGCCGCTAGACTCGGTCTAACCTGAGGTTGCGTTAAATATTTTTAACGTTAAGGAATAACTTGAATTATCAGTCCTAACTCTTAATGGAGGAAGTATCATGAATTGGAGAGTCCGGAAATTTATAACCCTGTGTATGTTCGTTTTTTTTGGTGTTTACGGTTCTGCGATACAAGCAGAATTATCGCAGCAGCAGTTACTTGGAAAATTTCTTTATTTTGATGAAGACTTGTCGGAGCCAGCAGGACAATCATGTGCCAGCTGTCATCATCCGGATGCGGGTTTTGCTGACCCGGATATCCATCTTCCCGTTTCCGAGGGTGTCATACCAGGACGATTTGGTGGCAGGAACTCTCCCAGCGCCGCATATGCTGTGTTTTTTCCGGAGTTTAGCTACATTAATAACGTCGCAATCGGTGGGCAATTTTGGGACGGCCGTGCAGCCAATCTGACCGAACAGGCCAAGGGGCCATTTCTCAATCCTGTCGAAATGAATAACCCCGACAAGGCAACCGTCATCCAGGATATTCAGGTTTCAAGCTATGTAGGGCTGTTTGAGGATGTGTGTGGCCCCATTGTCGATGTTGACGCAGCTTATGACTGCATGGCGGAAGCCATTGCTGCCTTTGAGGGGTCTGACGAGCTGAATAAATTCACCTCGAAATTTGATTTTGTCATGGCAGGACAGGCGAGTTTTACTCACCAAGAACGGCAGGGTCGCAAGTTGTTCAATGGTCGAGGTCTGTGCAATCAATGTCACTTGAGTGGTGGCATGATGGGTGGAATGATGGGCGGATCGTCAGGCCCCGTCCTGTTCACGGATTTTCTTTATCACAATTTAGGGTTGCCGAAAAATACCGAATACCCGTTAGACCAACTGCCGCCTAACACAATTGATTTGGGGCTTGGCGGCGTACTCGGCGTGACTGCAGAAAACGGCAAATTTAAGACACCACATCTGCGAAATATTGCTCAGACGCCACCGTTTATGCATAACGGTATTTTGAAGACACTCAAAGAGGTCGTGCATTTTTATAACACGCGCGATATTCCCGGATTATGGAATCCCCCGGAGGTAGCAGAGAATGTTAATACCCAATTGTTGGGTAATCTTGGGCTCACGAGTAGCGAAGAAGATGCCATTGTAGCGTTTATGCTGACGTTCACTGATGGCTATACGCCGAGTGGCGGCGATGGTGGTGGTGGTGGTGGTGGTCACGGACATCGCTGAGACCCTCAGCGCAAATCTTTTTTGACAGTCACCAGTTTGCCCGGTCAGTGATTCACTGGCCGGGTTCATTATTGGTTTGTACTTTCTAATGATGTCTGACGGCTGACATGGGTATCATGAGTTATCCGGGTTAATGTCCTTCGGAATCAATGGGGTCGAGGCAATGATTTTCTTTTCTTGATCTCTCTGATTTCCTATCACCCCCTCTAACATTAGGTGATGCTCGTCTTCCTGTTTTCTTTTCAATTTGCTGTTAAATCGTCCGTCGCCCAACACTCATGCCTTATTGATTGCGGACAAGAGTAACGTCGATAACACAGAAAATCATTGACTTCGCCCCCATTGCTCGAAAACATTCAATAGAAACTGGAAGCCAAAAAGTTTGTTTGCGACTATACCATTGCCACCTGTGAATAAATTTCAATGTTGTTAGATTTGTCAATAAATTTAACAACAAAGCGCCAAATAAAAACATACCGCTAATGAAAATTTAACATTAGCGGTTGTTAGGTGAATCGACTATTTGAGAACAGCTAACTCAAGATTTAATCCGCTCAATTCCCAGCTGCTTCAAAATATACTTTTCGTAAATAGGTTCTGATGTGCCTTTTTTCATTTTACGAATGAAATATTTTTCAAACGCCACTTTTGCCAAGTGCACCCATTTTCCTTTTTTAAACCAATTCACATTTCGCGGTGGAATTTGCGGCAGTGCAACAAATGCAGCACCAGTGTCACCCATATCTGCCAAACATATGGCATTCCAAGTCGCCTTGGCGTGCGGTGCTTTACCATCCAGTTCAGCTTTTATGTTTGCCACAATTGCCGTAACCATAGACTCAATCATATAACCGGTTTTTGGCGCACCTGTAGGAACTGGCGTTGCCTCCACTGGCGGTATGGCAGTGCACACACCGGCAGAATAGATATTTTTGTACGTTGGATTTCGTTGATACTCGTCAATCAATACAAAGCCACGTGGATTGCAAAGATTCTCCACATTAGCAACAGCATCCACACCTTTGAATGCAGGTAATATCATAGAATAATCAAAAGCAACTTCGTGCTCCTTAATCACCTGCCCTTCATTGTTATGCTCTGCAACAATCAGTTTATCCGGCTCAGCCCGAAGAATTTTGGCATTAACAATCCAATTAATATGACGTTGCCGCAATTCCGACTCCAATAATCCTTTAGAATCCCCTACCCCTCCCAAACCTAAATGGCCAATATAAGGTTCGCTGGTGATATACGTCATAGGAACCTTGTCGCGCATTTTGCGTTTGCGTAAATCAGCATCGAGGATAAAAGCATATTCATAGGCTGGGCCAAAACAACTGGCAAACTGCGCCGCGCCAATAACAACCGGCCCAGGATTTTTCACAAAATCTTCATATTTATGATAAGCCTGTTCGGCATGATCAGTGGTACAAACTGATACAGTATTGCCTTCTGGACCCAACCCTTCCACTTCTTCAAATGCCAAGCGCGGACCGGTGGTAATAATCAGATAGTCGTAATTAATGGATGAACCATTAGCCAGCGCTAGCTTGTTTTCATCAGGATCAATTTTTTCAACCGCAGAGGCAATGAACTTAATATCTTTTTTTTGTAAATACTCGGCAATAGGAAACGAAATCTGTTCCCGCTGACGCCAACCAACGGCGAGCCAAGGATTCGAGGGTACAAATTGAAAAGTTTCACTGGCATTAATCACCGTTACCTCATGCTGATGACCAACGACTTCTTTCATTTCATATGCAGCTGGCATGCCACCGATTCCTGCACCAATAATCACGATACTGGCCATTGTCTTTCTCCTTAGACTCCGAGTCTTTCCGGGTTATCCATACAATCAATAGGGTCAGAGTAATTGATTTTCTGTATTGTCGACATTACTCTTATTTAAATTTTTTTGACGTGAAAAGCTAATGGTTCGATTACCCAAGCTTAATTTAGCTGACATACTACAACATGTTATGTAACGTGGAAATAACAAAAAATTTGTTTTTTTAACGATGATGATTTCGAAGTTTATCTGGATAAACGCAAGCTCAGTGGAAAATCATTGACTCGGACCCTGTTGATTGACCCATTGATTCGTTATGCAACGCGGAATCACCCGCCAGATACCATTGACGATAACATATCTGATATTTTTTCCAGCTTATCGATAAAACGATAGAGAAACCAGTTTATTCAGTTCAACATTATCGAGCAAAATTCCACCATATCCCTCAAATAAATCTATCGTTAGAGACCCTACCTTAGGAATGGAAATCAAATAACTTATACAATTTCCATTCCTTAACAGGCTTTAAGGGAATGTTTGTTCTTGGATATTTCACTAAATTCACCTCTTAACCTTATAGCTCTGCATAATATTAAGTAGTCGTTATCTGACACAGTAAAACACGTCACTATGATGCATATTATTCATATCAAATTTTCACAAGAACCAGTAATCAGAAAACCCGACCTGCATAACCACAAATATTACCTTAATACGATCAACACATTATGAGGATACCCGGATTTACTTATGCTTATGTTAATCATTCTCTGCTTACGCCTGCCTTCACAGAAGGGCCAAATGACTATGTATTACAACAGTCATAAAAAAACTCACAAATTAACTTAGAAAACTGTTGTTTTTTGGCAAAGGTCCGTAGCACCATCCATCTACGGCACTATATAGCATCCGCACTGAACATTGTTACCTGGAGTACTCCGGGATAATAATTGATTTCATGGGCGCGCTCACATATACCCCAACTGATGTTACGCGCCCTATAACTCCGGCTTGCTATACTGGTATGAATAACAGCGAGATATTTGGTTTCTACACGGATTATTTGCTCACCTTGTTCAGCGCCACGACGGCTACCGGGAAAGAATAAGGGGACACAATATTTATTATCCCCACCACCTTTCGGACCCGGTTTTTTCTTTTTCAAATCTCTTTGCAAAAGACGTCCGGCTTTTTCGATAAAACGTTCACTGCCCAAAGGCCTGCCCGTTCGCCCATGCTGTTCAAATTCAATACCTGAACTGCCTTGAGATTCTTGCAGGTAAGTTTTCCAGTCACCGGCCAGAGAAAGCAGTTTTTCCGGCAAGATAATTCTCCGGCGGTTTTCCCCATCCAAATGAGCATGCACGCTACTCCAGCGATAGTCCCAAGCTTTTTTCACCAGTCTCGATTTCACCGGATTTAATTCAACATACGCTACCGCTTTTAGCAACCAGCCTTTGTCCATCCGGTATGAGGCACCCTCCTTCTGCCAGAGGTAGCTTTTCCAGTTCTCCCGTAAATTGATCATCTGGGTATATCGACGATGGACTTCACCAATGGCTTTTCCCAGATTCGATTTCTTTTTGGGTTTGACGATAAGATGGATATGATTCGCCATCAAACAATAGGCCTAAATTTCGATACCTTCATGCGCTCATCATTCAACCAATAACTCAAGATAATGTTCATAATCACGATCAGTGAGAAACATATCCTGGCGGCGGTTGCCATGTTGGGTGATGTGGTGTGGATACCCGGGCAATACCACTCTTGCTAATCTGGCCATGGACGGAGGATAACATAATTAAGTATTATGTCCCCTTATTTTTCCAATTACTCTAACCTCATTGATTTCGCAGGTTTTGGTTCGCAAGCTCACAAAATCTAACCTAATTCATTACATTTTTTCACACAGACTCGGTAAATTTTTACAGCAATTTTCTTTACATAAATATCTTTCATTTATTTTTTTTTCGTTATACAAATATCCTGCTCCTCCTGCGTTCACCTCCCATTGAAGCAGATTTCCATTAACCTTGATTGAACCTTGATATTTGCAAGGTAATATTACAGCCTCGCTATGAAACTCATGCCCATCAACTTGTTTTGCTAGAGAAAAATATTTAACTATGTCTAGTTTTTCCAACGTAAATGAGGCGCATATTTCATAACCTGGTGTATTTTTATTTACTACTTTTTCCATTGATACAACCTTCATATTTCCATCCTTTTTTTGTAACGAACAAGATTGGAAAATTAAAATTGAAACCATAGAAAAAAATAAAATAAAAATATAGTTTTTCATGATGCTATCCCGGAAAATAAGTATTGGAGTAGCTGATCACCCTCAGACACTTCTTTTCTGGCTATTGCGCCATGAGCATAAACATTATTTTTTATATTAATCTTATATTCTTTTGCAATTAATTCGACAAGCCACTTTAAAGACTTCAATTGTTTCTGAGTTGGCTTATCAAATGATTTTTGAGATGGCAAGAACCTGCCAACGACCTCTATCCCTATAGAGTCGCTATTTGAAGGATACCTGAGTGGATATTTTTTCCCCGTTTCATGACGTGACAAATTTTTTGCGCGACGACCAAATGAGAAGCCTTTTTCATGTATTAAGGAAATTATTGTTTTTAGCTCTTTTGGGTTGCAATTTTTTTCAATCTGGCATCTAGGAAGCAAGATTCCAACATGCCAGCATATTTTTCGCATATCTGCTGTTTGGTAGATTTTTCCGGCTTTGTTTATTAAGAAATGGGCGCCAGATTTTTTACCATTAGCATATGCTTGAATTGTACTGTTTGCATTAGATGAATCAGTTCTGTGTAATACAATTGAGGTAATCCTGTTGATATTCCCATGTTCAATGGATGCGTAGGTTTTTACATCAACAGTTTTATCCACTATTTTCCCATCTCTAACTTTGGTCATATTCCTCCCTCTATATTGTTTTCTTAAATATAACTTGTTAGTAGTAGGCATTTTTTCTTTGCAATCCACAGTATTGTACGAAGAATCGGGTACATTTGCTTGCTAAGCATAAAAAAACAGTCAATTTTCTCTGATATTTTAATATTAATGGACTATTAAGGCACATCCGGTTTGTTTTTTCATCCAAACCAATTCCCAGGATGTCAACTCAAAATTCCGAGAAAAATTAGTTGGCGGAAATGCACGAAAAATAGGTGAACCCTGAATTTTATCGCAACGATAAAAAAGATGTACAACAAAATCAAAAAATCCAGAGGGTCAGGTCTTGTTTCTTGCCTTACACAAGAAAGGCAAGAAACAAGACCTGACCCCTTCGCTCGTGACCATTCTGGATGCGTATGCCAAAGAGCTCAGTAAAGTTGAATGGTTCATTGGGCAACAGGCTAAACAACATAATCCGGTCCATCTGCAATTACTGAAAACAGTGCATGGCATTGGTGTGATTTTATCACTGACCATACTCTACGAGATAGGGAATATTGACCGATTCGATAGCGTACAGAAATTCGCTTCCTATTCTCGATTGGTGAAATGTAAAGCAGAATCCGCAGGAAAAAGCTACGGGACACAGGGAAACAAAATCGGTAATGCGCATCTGAAATGGGCATTTTCAGAAGCGGCTGTATTGCACTTGCGAGGCAATGACAACGCTAAAAAATATCTTGCCAATCTACAAAAACGTATGAGTAAAGCCAAGGCACTTTCCGTCATGGCGCACAAGCTTGGGCGTTGCGTATACTTCATGTTAAAAAACGAAACTGTATTCGATGAAAACAGATTTTTAAAGGGTTAGTCACGCAATGGGGTGAGCTGTAAGCCTAACTGGACACAACGGTGGAATGTGCTAAAAACCGGGATGTTTATCAGTAGTCAGTGAACTATAAACGTCGGTTTATACATCAACGACACCGAAGCCAGAGGCCTTGATTAGACACCTCATTGACGTGCATTAATACCGTTAACAAAGTCGCTTACACCTTGGCTGAGCCTGAAACTAACTGGATACTCTATGAGTAAACCTGCCACCTTGAATAGTGCCAGCATAAGGTTGACCGATGAATGTCTAGTGGCCCTGCATCTCTCTATGGATGGCGAAAAATGCAGGCAGCGGTGAGACCGCAATAAGAGACCCTCGTGTGTGTTTGCTGTAAGCACTTTGCTTAGTGGCGACGATGACAGACGAAGTAGTCGGTTTTGTTAACGGATTTTTAGTTTGGTTCTTTAAAGGGCCGAAAAAGATAGTTAATGCCTATTGACAGAGTCAGGGCTCATATGTGTTAGCCTTGCTCTATTTTCTCGATTAATGAATTAGCCAAATCATTTACTGAGCATCGTCTAAGATCAATATACCCAACATTTGATGAAAGACCTACAATAGCTACATCATCAATTTTAACAGGAAGTAAATACGTTTCAGTTCGCTTTCCTCTAGCCTCCTTCCCAATTTCCAGTTCAAAATTTGTCCAATCTTTTTCTGGATAGTGCTTAGAAAGAAATATGACCATATACTGAGCATCGTTCGCATATACATCTGACAATTTCACTCTTAGGTCAGCTCCCCATAGCTGGTGCTGAACATCAAAGTCATAAAAAACTGTGTAACCAGAATCATTCAAAATGTCTTTTACTTCTTCCACAACATCTCTGTTTTCGCCTGCAAATGAAACCGCAACATCCCACGGGTATCCAGTTCGCCTGAGTTTAATTGACTGCCCAATCTCATCAAGGTCAATTAGGCTTAGATATAACCCAAACGAAGGATCTTCAATTGAAATGCTTTCAGAATCGCGGTTGACGTAAATAGCATCATCAAGCCCTCTTTCTTCAATTACAGCTGGCAAATATTTTAAACAATTATGAAATGAGGTAGTTTTTTTTGCTTTATCTTTTGCGTCTTCAATTGGCGCTAAAAGTCTCTGCTGAATTTCTTGAAATTGAATTTCTCCCTTACCAATTATGCTAATGCACTTTATTATGTCGAAATAGGTATTGTGAACCGAACGAGCCTGCTGCTTACCTTTACACAAACCAACAAGTTTATTGTGATACTTACCTCTATAAATCCTTAAAACTCCATCTTTTATTTCAGCCATTTGGCAAGATATTTCTTTAAGTACTGGTTCAGTTTTTAATACTTTATTTCTAATACAGGCAACCCTGCAAATAACCTGAATAGCTGACGGTATACCATTAGAAGCCGAAATGAATTGCTTACGCGACTCATTGGATATTTTTATATTCAGGTGTTTTTCTCCAAGTTCAATAACTTTTTCGCAAAAGCCATCACCTTGCCGCTTCATCTCGTAGACATCATTTCTGATACCTAATTCGGAATCAATATCGAGCATTTTTTTACTTGAACTCGCAATACCTATAATGAAAAACCGGATTTTTTGTTCATGCCACCTTTTTAATTTATATCCAATGTCATATCTGACTTCTTCTGTTAGATGGTGGAAATCATCAAGAACCACGATCCCAGCGGCCTGCAGATATTCAATCAGTTCATTATTATTGTCCTCACAAGAAAATTCTTTACTGAACATTTCATTGATTGAAGTGACGCTAGAATAGTCTCGGCCAGATATCCAATGTGTATTTCCTGGGCCAAACCCGGCTTCATTAAGGGATTTCTTCGCCAACGTGGTTTTTCCGCAACCCGAAGGACCGCTTAAAGTGACATGCTTGCCACTGGTTACCAAGGAACCAACAATGTCATTAAACTCACGCGGCTCAACGAATGTGAGTATGGGAATTTCACTTTCGTTGAAAACATCAGAAACGCTATATATATCCATTTAAAATCCTATTTAGAGCGTGCTTCATTATTGGCTAACGCCATGCTCAGCTGCAATTGTAGCGGTGTTTCTTTTATGCTATTCCGAGCATAAAAGGCCGAGTAGCCCGAGGGAACCACCCCCTCAGGCCCTCACAGAACCGTACGTGATACTCTCGCATCATACGGCTCGTGCCATCCAACCTTTCTTCGCCCCACATTGCCATGATGGAAATAGCTGTTTGGCAGTTTGCCTTAAACTATTCACATACCTGGCAGCCTGACTAACGGTCTTCATCGCCTTGTATTTTAACTTCGCCCAACGCCTAAGGCATTTGTCAAAGTAGAATAACACGTTACGGATTTCACTTTCTCCAAAGCGTTTGAAGTAGTTGATCCAGCCACGTTGACGATCTCGGCAGCGCTGGCTGATGTCGTTAAGCTCACACCACTGCCATGCCCGCCAAGGAAGACGGCGTATCTGTTCCCGAATGTTTGAGGCGGCTTGTGGACTGATGCCCGCCATGAAGTAGACTTCGTGCTTGCCGTGTCGGTTTCGAATTATCTTCGGCCTAAACCGATAACCCAGAAAATCGAAACTTATCACGGGGTAGCGACCGCGCCTGCGATGACTCTTGCAATACACTATCTTCGTTTTCTCTGGGTGAAGCTGTAAACCACATTCTTCAAAGCGAGTTTCTAATATTGCTTTGAGTTGTTCGCTTTCCAATTGATGATGGCAATGGCAGACGATATCGTCGGCGTAGCGCTCAAAAGGAATGCCAGGGTGGTGACGCTCCATCCAAAGATCAAAGGTGTAGTGCAAGTAGAGATTCGCGAGTAGTGGACTGATGACCCCTCCTTGCGGGGTGCCCTGATGCCTTGCCTCTAACGTGCCATCGGGATGTTGAACTTGAGCGGTTAGCCAGCGATAGATATAGAGTCTGGCCCAGCGCTCTGATACGTGCTTGTTAATGGCACGCATCATGAGTCGATGGTCCAGGTTATCAAAGAAACCTTTGATGTCCATATCCAACACCCAGGCACGTTTACGGCTTCTCTCCAGGGTACGGGTCAGTGCTTGATGCGCTGACTTACCCGGTCGATAGCCGTATGAGTCTGGGTGAAAGTGACTTTCCAGTTCAGGTTCTATCACGAGTTTGACCACCATTTGCGCTATCCGATCACTGATGGTAGGAATACCAAGCGGTCGTTGTTTACCATCGGCTTTGGCAATGTATACGCGTTTAACCGGTGGTGGATGATAGCTGCCTGATGAGAGTCGATTCCAAAGCGTGTAAAGGTTGCTTTTCAGGTCTTGATCAAAATCATAAATACTTTGATCATCTACACCCGCACAGCCCTTATTTGCTTTAACTCGTCGATACGCTTCAACAACCAGATCTTTGGGTATTTCAAAAGGTTTTGTCTGACTCACTGGATTCCTCCCGTTTCCGGTTGATCCCGTTTGTCCGACTGGATGGCCCAGCCCCTTCGCTCCATTTCCATTACAGAAACTTCATCACTACTACGGGCCAGTCCGCCCCTGTGCTCTGCATCGGTACTCAAAGCCTTGTAGCTCCGACTACTTGGCTCGCTCCCTTAACATCAGAACGACAGGTTCCCATGTTCCGTACTAAAGCCTGTAAGACAGTCATGCCACCTCCACACCGGTTGCCGCCACAACAGCACCCAGACGCGCCTCGTGACTTATCCCGGCGTTGCACTCGGACGCCGGTTTTGACAACATCAGTTTCCATTTCGATGCCTCATCAGTGGTTCATTTTCATTCATCTCTGTCAAACACACCTGACAGGTCTTGCCTGCCTTTTCCTTATCGCTCACGACCACTGCTCTTAACAACAGCCGCATAAGGTGGTTTGGTTCCGCCTTCTGGTAGAAGAAACCGAGGGGCCCTCCCTCATCTTTAGTACAGCATACTCGAAGCTTACGCTTCTTGCTTCATGGCACAAAAATACCGCGGAAATTGTCAGCTGCAGCTACTTGTTAAGTGTAATTTTCAATATTCCCCAAAGCTTATGATGTACATCGGTTATTGCCATTGACAATTTTGTAAATTCAAACTCAGATGCACTTTTCACAAACCCAGAACCATTTTCTTTACAAAAATCTATGAACTCTTCTACTAAATCTTCAATACCATCCGGCTCTAAATTGTGGGCCAACTTATTTCTAATTTTATTTAGCTTTAAAATAGCACCCCACACCCACTCATTATTTTCTTCGTAGTAGATTGCCTTGGCGACACATGCATATTGATGAAAAGACAATCTAGCATCTTTAATTGCTTTTTCATTAGTTCCGACCCGTTGAACCAATTCAGAAATTATCTCTTCTATAAGGAGGTGACCTTTTAATATTGTGGTCAAGTTGTCCTCTTCATACGGAAGATGATTATGCATTCTTGAATGTATGCGAATATAGTCTTCTGATAAAGGCGGTATTTTGACCAATTAATCTTCCTTATGAAATTTATTACTCTTAACGCTTAATATACGGCGTCCGCCGGATATCGTGAAAATAGCTGCATGCGCCGGATATTGTCCGCTATGGGGTTGATATCCGGCTTACGCCGTCTATGTCTTTTTTTATATTTTGAATTTTTTCTCATAATGCCGTGATTATTAAGCACTTTTCAAATCTGCACAAGAGGCATGAATTAATATCCGGCGTACGCCGTGATATTGATGGTTTTGGGGGCGTTTACGGCATACGCCGGATATTGTCGGGATATAGGGTGAAAATACGGCTTTCTAATTTGTTGAAAATACAGGGGTTTAGTGCTCATTCAACCAATATCCGCTCAATATCAAGGCGCACTGTTTGACTTCATTATTTTCATGATATTCAATAATGCTGATTATATGAACAGCAATAAGCGAGAAAAACAATGCAAGGATCGTGATTAATGAAAACAGGTGAAAGCCGCCATTAAAGTACGACTTCACAGCCGCAAAACTGAAAAAGCATATTGTTACTGGATACAATTTTTTATCCGCTTTCACTACCTACGACACCCAATAGAAATATCGGAGCCATAGCTTTCCGACCATCAACCAACAAGTTTTCGCCTCTACCCAAAGCCAGGCTTTCAACGCTTTGCTTTTTCTGCACAAGCAATAGCAATGGTATAAACGTACCCCAGTGGTTTTATTCGTAAGGAAACCCATCTTGTCGCTTCTTTGCGATAGGGCAACAGTCTGCGATTGATGGATGGAGGCTTTGCGCCTTCGGTTGAAGGGTATAGGTTTTGAGCGATTGCCAGTTTTGAGCCTTTCACTTCCTCAAATCCATGCCTTGTCATCACGATATCCCATAAACAAATCTTCTGGCCTGATCGCCAATAAATCGAAGACCATTTTAGCACCCTACTCGGCTTCACTTTTATCGAATCAATGCAATCAATGAGGCAAAGGGAAAACATGCGTATTTGCATTAATAGGGCAAGGCCAATAAAACACAATAGCTCATGCCTGACCCCTCTCTCATGCTGACCCCTCTCTCAGCGGTTGCCACGCTGGGTGTGTGGTGCGGATACCCAGGTAATAACCACTCTTGCTAACCTGACCATGGACGAGGGATAACATAATTAAATACGGGTGGGTGGCTAACCCTTTCCCGACAGGGATTTACACCCTGCAAGATACGCCGAGCTTTGCTCGGCGCGATAACGTTACAGCTGTGCGACACAAACGAAGCACAGCGTAGTTTGTGTCCGAACGAGCGCTTGTTATGTAAATTATAATTCGTTATTACGGGTGATTTTAGAATGCCGCACGTTTTGATAACCTTCATGGTGTCATGCCACTAGATCTTATTTTGGTCAATAATGCTTCCGGGCTCTCAGTGGCAAAAATTGATTGCCTGTTATCAGTTAACCATTTTGTAAATTTGAAGGAAGACTGACCAGAATTAACCAACATGAGCAATGCATCAAGAGCCTCCCCTCCGCCCGAGGCTAAATTTTCCTTTATAGCATCAGCACTCGTGAGAACAAAACTTGCAAATTGTATTTGTTTTGAATGGTTTTCTAGAATTTTTTGGTTATCCTTTAGCATTTCAATATGGTATTGCTTGGGGCTGTATTCCATCATCGCTCCAGTTAATACATCTATGCCACCGGATGTTATTACTGAGGTAATATCGAGTATCGCGACTGGGTCAAACTTATTTTTAAGATTAAACTCTTGTGTTTTATAATCAGCTTTCTCAAAGCGAACCGCACGCCCTAACCCTACTTTTTTCTCAACAGCAATTTTTAAAGGTGTCTCACCTACATTTAGGCCGTCGATATATACCCTAACTGGGTCAGCGTTAGTGCTAAACGATATTTCATCGCTTGTGCCTGAAAATATTGTCGCACATCCAGTAAGTATTATTGCAATTAGTATCAGCGTACTAAATTTCATAATTTATCCTTAATTACATAACATCTAAGCATTTATACCCCGTGCGCCGTTCAGCATGGGGTATAAATGTCTTTTGGACTATGCCGCCTCTACCGGGGCAGCAGACTATGGGGATTGTATTGAAAGCCGTGGGGCTTGTCGAAGGGCGATAATACCGTTTTGGCTGAAATCATGTTTAATAAGGCTGTTTCTTTAACCATTTCCAGGCCCATCATTCGTCCAAATTGTTCGTTATTTATACATTTCCTGGCCGCAAGGCGTCATGAAGGCCAGGGAGCCAAAAACCTGTTGTTCACCGCTTGTGTCATTGCTTGTTTAGCCCGGTATCATCAGGTCACCGTCCATACAGTGGCGTTGCCGGGATTTCATAGCACACCTGGAGTCGGCCTTTTTTACGCTTTGGGCACCGGCAGGTGACGAGTTTTATCCCAGTGTCCATTTTTGTTTCCAGTGTTGTTTTTTCCGGTTCACGCAGTGCAGCCTTCAAGCACTGCCGGATAATCCGCAGCTTTTGCTTTCGATGACGGTTGGATAAAAACCCGTAATGGCGGATACGCACAAAACCCTGTGGTAAAACATGTAGCAAAAAACGACGTAGAAACTCGGGACCACCGAGCCGCATCGGTTTGTCTTTATTGTCACGATAGTCTTTGAAATCAAAGGTAACATAGTGAAAGACCGGCAGTGGTCTTTAAGGAGTGTAGTCAATGATGACGGGAAGTGAATTAAGGCGAAAAAAGGGACGAAAAAAAGCTACCGCGAAGCAGTTTAGTTCAACATTAAGTAGCTCTCAAACTGACGCAATTAAATACGTCACTCTGACGCATATTATTCATACCAGATTTCCACGAAAATCAGTACATCAGTCAACCCGGCCGTCACAACCACAAATATTACCTTAATAGACTCAACAAGCTATTGAAGAATCAGGATTTTCTTATATTTATGTCAATCACTCTCTGTTGTTGCTTTTGATTGGGGAAATACTTTACTTTCATTCATGTTACTCCTGCCTTTACAGAAGAAACAAATGACTATGTATTACAATAGTCATAGAAAAACTCACAGATTAACTTGGAAAACTGTTGTTTCTTTTGGAGGCAGTTCGTACCACTATCCGTCTGCAGTACTGGCACTATACGTCCACACTGAATATCGACTATTTGGCTCACTTCGTTCAGCGCCACAATGACATTGGGGACGCTTCCTTTTATTTTTTTAACAACCCAAACAATAAAGGCTAGCGTCCCCTTTACCCTTGAGTTGTGCAGTAATGAAGCGTAGCGTAATAACAGCTCAACTCAAACGTTGCGTAGGATTGTACGTGTTTATTTTTTTTGCTAGATCCCTTTGCTTTTCAAAGACCAAAGACGTCCAAAATGTTCAAAAAAACTTCCTTGTGCACCTGGCATATTATCTGGAACAATAAAGGCACAGTTATCTCTACTTTTCCCAGTCGACGATACTACGCATGAAATTATTTCTTGATCAAAACAAAAAGTAATTTGAACTGGAAAATCATCATATATCTTGATTCTCACGCGATCACCGTAACTTGAAAAATATTCCTTTACATTATCAAGCGAATCTTCAAGCTCTTGGCGAAACTCTTTAATATCAAGATCTAGTTGTTGCGCTCTATGATTTACAAATGTACTTTGAGGATCAAGAGTTAGAATTCTAACTTTTAGACCCTCTGTTTTATCTAGTGTACTTTTTACGTCGCCTTTGAATCCTTTATCCAGCACGCAAAGGTTCGTCTGTAGTATATCTATTCTATTTTTTGCTTTTGCAATTTTTGACTTTATAAGATCATTTTTCCTGTTTGGCAAATATCTTATGCTCCCTAGCTCGCCATGCTCCTTAAACTCTTCGATGATTTCTTGTACTCTAGCAAAGTGTTGCTGAATATCCGAAGGAAGATTCTCTAAGCATCCTGGAGTGTATACAACAAAAATAGAACCTTCCAGATCACTTGGTATGTCGCTTTTATCCTGGCAGATAATTATTACTTTTCTACCATACCCGCGAGCAACCCCGGCCTCATATAACACATTAGGGTTTTGTCCTGTTAAGTCTGCGATACAGAAATGAGATGTCTTTATACAATCAGAAACATGTGAATGAAGGTTTTCTCTTTTAACTTCTTCAGTATCTCCTCTATACACTTCTAGCCTAAAATTTGGTTGGATACGTTCTAGTGTTTTTAACATTTCAAAAACCTTATCATTATCTACTGTCGGCGCATCCTTATTATCAGTAGACTTCTTTCCAAAAGGCTGTATAACAAAACATCGTGCTCTAAATGACTTATCTTCCATGCCCCCCCCCTGTCTATGTTTATTGCTTTGAATCTAACATTAAGTAGTTGTAGATTTGACGCATATTATTCATATCAGAGTTCCACGAAAATTAGTATATCAGTCAACCCGGCCGTCACAACCACAAATATTACCTTAATACGCTCAACAAATTATTGGATAATCAGGATTCTCTTATATTCATGTCAATCACTCTCTGTTGTTGCTTTTGATTGGGGAAATACTTCACTTTCATTCATATTACTCCTGCCTTTACAGAAGAAACAAATAACTATGTATTACAATAGTCATTGAAAAACTCACAGATTAACCTGGAAAACTGTTGTTTCTTTTGGAGGCAGTTCGTACCACTATCCGTCTGCAGTACTGGCACTATATATCTACACTGAATATCGACTATTTGGCTCACTTCGTTCAGCGCCACGACAGCATCGGGCTATCAGAAATATTGGATGGAGACATTAGCCATGGCCAAGTGAGCATTTTTTGTCCAAAAGGATGCATCTCTAAAGATCTCTGGAAAGCGCTGAAGAAAGACATCCGTGCGATAGAAGATGAGTGGGGTGTGCTTATTTTCGACAATACGATTCAAGAAAAATCCTTCAGTCTAGAAAATGACTTGATCTGCTGGCATTTTGATCAAACCGTCAATCGATCCGTCAAGGGCATCAATTTGTTGAACCTAGAATCCGCAGTTGAACGGCCTGTAGAGTGCGTTGGATTTTGTGACTGGCGAGGCGCGATGAGAACGAGGCCATGGATGGCCGAAGGTAGAACACCAACAGTAGGCGCTTTAGGCGACGCAGGAGCAGTTGTCGAGTAATAGCTTGCCTATTGCGACGATTCGCATTGTACAGGATGTACCGGTGTCGCGAAGCACAGGACGTGCGAGAGCGACCAACGCGGCCAGACGCAAAAGGCAACGTGCTATACAGGTCGTAGCGACTCATCCAGCAGCTGAACTCTCCAAAACGATAAAACAGGATGTTGATCAAAATGTTAATACATCCTCTAAGCGGTCAACTGCGGATTCTAGCTTGAACTATTTACACGACAGAAACAACTCTTGAGACAACCTACAAAAAATGATGGAAAGTCGAACGGTTTCATAAAAACATCAAGTCAAAGACGGCATTGGAAAATCGCCCACGAAGGTGGAAGGTGGACGGGGCACAGAGCAATCACAATCTTATGTCACTCTCTGCCGCTGCACGATTCTCGTGTTTAAGCATCAAGCAAAAGGTCAATACGTTTGCTTTAAAGAGCAAGTTTTATATACCCGTGGCGTTTGGGATTTAGGTTTAAGTGTGCGTCATATTTTCTTCATAGCAAGGCGAAATGACGCGTAATAGTCATTCTATTGCAAGGAATTTCAACGCAGCCATGGAGAAAATAGGGCGTGCAATTAGACCTAAATCTCAAATGCCACGGGTATATACCCATAGCTTTATTTCGAAACACAAAACCATCTCATTTTGTTTGATATTGAATTCTGCTTTATTATCCTTCACTCTTTGAAATCAAACAGAATTGACTATTAACCCGGCAAGTGACTCCATGAAATAAAACACAGCTAACTGAGCCCTACCCAAGATTACTTACCAGACATTCGTTTTTTGAGTATTCGATCAACATCTGCAACCCCCGTGTCAATGGCTGTTTGGCTGTCACTCCCAACATCTGCTTCGCATAACCAGGGTCACCCACTGATACTCGTATATCCCCTTTGCGTGTTGGTTGGTGTTCAACCAGCACCCGTCGCGTAGTGACCGACATCACGGTCTTTGCAAGCTGGTTGATTGTAATTCTCTCACCCGTACAAACATTAAATACGGTGGGGGTACGATTGATATTTGTCATGGAGGCACGCAGGAAGCGTACAACATCCCCGACATAAATAAAGTCACGCGTCTGTTCGCCATCACCATAAATAGTCAATGCCTGCTCTTTGAGAATACGATCCACAAAGATCGAGATGACACCCGAATAGGGTGAGGCTGGGTTCTGTCGTGGTCCATAAACATTGAAGAAGCGCATGCCGCTGGTGGGTACACCATGTACCAGCGAAGCCACTCGTGCATGTAATTCCGAGCCGAGTTTATCAGCGCCGTAGGCTACCAGAGGTCTTACCGCCGAACTCTCTCTCAAGGGCATATCGGCATTGTCACCGTAAACCGCTGCCGATGAGGCATACACCACTGGCGCTTTATTTTCCTTGGCGGCATCGAATACATTAATTGAGCCTGTTAAATTGACTTGGTGCGTCTTGACCCATTCATCGTTTGATTGTTGCACTGAAGCAATGGCGGCAAGGTGAAAACATCCATCCATACCACGCATACAGGCATGAACCACTTCACTATCAGCAACATCACCCACAATAATCTCACATCGGGCTGAGACATTCTCCCGCTTACCTGTAGAAAAATTATCGAGGATACGCACTTGATGTCCATCTTCCAGCAGACTTTCTACCAAGTGTGAACCTATAAAACCGCAGCCGCCGGTAACCAGATAACGTGCCATCTTGTATATCCTCTTTCGTGTTGGTGTTTATCTGTGCATAGGCAAGTGGTATGCCAAATGGAATTTAGTGGAATACAGGTTGCTTTAAAAGATATCGAATACAATTGACAGCATGCTGCATCGCATTTTGCACCACTTGGTACGGATTCTTGCATTCTGCGCCCTCTTTCAATGTCACTTCCAGGTTAATAAGGAACATGCACGTCATTGCTACTATACCCGTAGCGATTGAGATTTAGGTCTAATTGCACGCCTTATTTACTCCATGGCTGCGTTGAAATTCCTTGCAATAGAGTGACTATTACGCGTCATTTCGCCTTGCCATGAAGCAAATATGACGCACACTTAAACCTAAATCCCAAACGCCACGGGTATACCTCTATGGGCTGATCCACTCGTCAAAACCGGACGGCATCGATATTGCAAATTGAATATTACAAATTGTCGATTATCGCAATGAACAACAATGGTGAGGTAAAAAACATGAAACAAAAAAAACAGGGCATCTGGCTACTACTGGATAGCCGCAAGCCAGGCGGTATCGAATCCCACGTTTTACAATTGGCCGAGGGACTCCATAACCATCATGAGGAGGTAACCGTGATCTTTCTCACTCACTACGGCGATCACCCCTTGCGTGACCAACTTCAGCAACGTGGTATCAGTACGACCTGTTTGGATGGACGTATCACCACATTGAGGAAAGCAATGCGCAAGGCGCGTCCATTGATTCTTCACACCCACGGCTATAAGGCGGGGATTTTCGGTCGTATGGCAGCTTTGCTCTGCAAGGTTCCTGTTGCATCCACTTACCACATGGGTGAAACCCCGTCCGGCCGCTTGGCTCTCTATGATTGGCTGGACCGGCAAACTGCGTATTTTGCTGCAAGCGTCTTCGCTGTGAGCCCACAGATTGCGCAACGATTACCCGTCAAAGTAAGAGTGGTGGATAATTTTGTCGATACCGCCGGATTAAAAATATCACACGGTCAACAAATTGCTTTTGTAGGACGGTTAAGCCGGGAAAAAGGGCCTGACTATTTTCTGAGTCTGGCCAATCAGTTTCATGATACCCATTTCCATGTTTATGGCGATGGGCCTCTGGCTCAACAGTTGAAAACCGCCGCGCCATGGAATCTGCATTTTTATGGCCAACAGGATGACATGACACAGGTATGGCCAAAAATTGGATTGCTGGTGATGCCTTCACGCCATGAGGGGCTGCCCATGGCCGCATTAGAAGCCATGGCAAGAGGTATTCCGGTACTGGCGTCTCGGGTTGGCGCGCTCGATCAATTGCTCGACTCCGGCATGAATGGCTGGCTGGTCGCCCCTGGCGATCATGATGCACTGGCTCAGCGTCTCATGCAGTGGACCACGATGACAGAGCAGCAAAAATATTCGCTCAAACACGCGGCCCGGCAAAAAATCCTTCAACGCTTTTCTGCAGATATCGCTATCCCTCAACTCCTTACCAGCTACGAACAAATCGCGAGTTAATTGCAATCCGCGAAGCAAAGCCGGAAAGCCATCTGGGCAGAAAGAATGTTACCGCTGATTTTTCTAGAAAAATCAGCGGATAAAACACAATCACAACTATTGGCCCAGTCTTTGCAGACCCTCTTTATAAAACCAGTATTACAAAATCGTAGCGGTAAAATATTTACGCAAGCCAAGGTATCCTCATGCAGTCACAGCACCCCGACCATCAACCCCCTTCCCCTTCCACTGTGCTTTTTACCCATTATGGTGACAACTGGATACGTGGCAGTGAACGCTGCTTGCTAGACTTACTGAGCCATCTCGACCGCTCCCGTTTCCGGCCCATCGTCTGGTGCAACAGCGAAATCATGGCCAATGAGGTACGCCATCTTGATGTGCCATTTATCCAGTCGGAGTTCCCGCTGCTGTTTGGCTGGCAGCGTCCCCGTTTTGCATTCAACGCTTTTTATCATCTGCTCAGACAAGGCATAAAATTGGTCGATACACACGATGTGAAGCTGATTCACGCCAACAGCGGTGCCCCGAATCAATGGTTGAATCTAGTCGCCCGAGCTCGCCACATCCCATTGCTCACTCATCTGCATTCTCGCTATCCCCTGCGTGACCGGATGAGTCTGGGTCTGCATCAAGTCCCGATGGCGGTCGGTGTCAGTCAGCCGGTTATCAATTCATTGCTGGACGATGGCATGCCCGTTGAACGCACCTGTGTCATTCCCAACGGCATCGATACCCGGCGTCTGGATCAGCAGGAACGTGTTGATCTGCGCCGAATGCTGAACTTGGAAAAAAATGATTTTCTGATCGCAACAACCGGTTCGCTGATTCATCGCAAAGGCACCGACATTATTATTGATGCGGTTGCCAGGCTAATCAAACAAGGCATCCCTGCCCGGCTCGTCGTTATTGGTGATGGCCCTGAACGAGCGAGCCTGCAACAACAGATTCAGCAACTCGGCATACAAGAACACGTCAGCATGCTCGGTGAACGCACTGATGTTGCCGGGCTGCTGCGTGGTGGAGTCGATCTGTTTGTTTCCGCCGCACGGGAAGAGGTGTTTGGCTTGGTATTGGCAGAGGCTGGCCTTGCAAGGCTACCCGTTGTCGCACCCAGAGTAGGAGGAATACCCGATGTCATCATTGATGGCACAACCGGTCAATTAATTCCGGCTGAAGATGTAACGGCCCTGGCTCGAGCAATGCATGAGTTTTATCTTTCACCACAACAGCGATATGCAATGGGAACAGCCGGGCGTCGTCACGTACTCAATCATTTCACTATCCTGCGCAATGTCCATCGGTTTGAACAACTCTATACACGAATGTTGTATGACCCTGCCATGCATATGCACTGGCATAGCCATTGGCAAATACGCCCTCCCACTATCACGGGAAGTAGAAGGTTATTTGATCTCGCCCGGTACCGTTTTTTCAGAGAGGTGACACCATGAGTGTAAAACATCATTTGTTAGTGATTGACCCCACAGCCTTTGCCGGAGGCTCCAAGGTCGCAACAGAGAATATCCTGCGCCTGCTCGACAGAGAACACATCCAGATCACCATCCTTACTGCGGACCCGGACTCCTGGCGTTGGTCACGACTGAACCGGGTACATCTTTATCAACCCCGATGGCTGGCTAACCAGGAACAAGGCATCCCTTATTTTTTGCGCCACATGGTCATCGCTTTTCAATTGATACTGACATGTTTACGTTTCGGACGGTTTGATATCGCCGTGGGTGCCTCCGGCCCCGGAGTTGATCTGGCGCTCTATATGGTTAAATCACTGCTGGGCTTCCGGCTGCTGCAATTGATTCATGGTCCGATTGCCCGTTCGCGCACGATTGGGCGCTGTCTGCTTGCCGCAGACGAAGTGCATTATCTGAAAAACACTCGCAGTTCACTGCAATCTGCTTTATTTAAATTCACATCAACCCCACACAAGCTGACGCCGCCCCATTTTCAAATCATGCAAAACGGGCTTTCAGAGCATGCTTGGCCCAGTCGCTGCCAAACTGAACGCCCGGTTATTTTCTGGGCCGCTTCACTGCTGAAGTGGAAGGGACTGGATATTATGCTTGATGCCCTGAACCGTATTGAAGCCGGGTCACGCCCTGAAACTCATATCTGTTATATAGAACCCAAGGAAATCCTACTTCCTGTTATCCGCGCACCGGTATCCATTAATGCCGTGCATTGGCACAAAAACCCGGAACACTTGGATGAAATACGTGCCAGCGCCAATATCTTCGTTTCCACCAGTCGCAATGAACCCTTTGGCCTATCCATACTGGAAGCAATGGCAGCCGGGCATTGTGTATTAATACCGGCAGATGATGCCTACTGGGACCGCACGTTAACCAATGGCATCGACTGTATCAAGTACACGCCAGGTGATGCGGCAGACCTTGCCGGAAAATTGCGCGCGGTCAGCAGTGATATGCAGCGCATCAAAAACCTGGGGTGTGCCGCCGCCAGAATGGCCCGTCACTATCGGGCACATATTCGTTACGCCCCCATAAAAAACACGCTGGATAGAATGATAAATGTGCAGGGAAAGGATCATGTCGTCCAGGCCGGCACGGAAACAGTCTCATGATGGACTGGCTGCTTCGACTGCCGGAAGGACTGAAACAAACCGTTCTGTATGGCACCAGTATTGCGCTGATGAAAGGTGTTTCATTGTTGATGCTGCCTTTTATCACTCATCATTTATCAGCCGATGCATTCGGCCGACTTGAGGTCATCGGTACGCTGGCCATCATCGGCAGCGTTCTGGTGGGCATGGGTCTGGAGAAAACCTTATTCCGTTTTGCCGGGGCTTCTCAAGACCCCGCCCGGCGGCGGCAACTGGCCGCAGAAATTTTCGGCCTGAGTATCATCATCGGCAGTAGTGCATGGCTCATCGGATGGCTGATGGCGGATCTGCTCGCCAGCTGGATACCGGGTAATCCAACGTCCTACGAAGTGCGCCTGGTGGTATCAATGCTGGCCCTGGAGGGATGCATTGCCATACCGTTGGGCTGGCTACGCATGCGTAACCGGGTATATCACTTTTTCTTTGCCAGTACCGGGCGGGCATTGTGTCAGGCGCTACTCGTGGTTATGTTATTGAATGCCAACAGAGGAGTTGCAGGCGTTTTGGAAGCGGGACTGATCGCCATTGTCATCCAGGCACTGGTATTGGGCTATTTACAGATACGTGACACGGGCCTGGGTCTTTGCCGTGAAACGGGGTTTCGGTCATTCGTCTACAGTTTACCCATTGTCGGCAGCGGCTTGGTGGCTTTTGCCCTGAATGGACTGGATCGCTGGGTGTTGGCTGACTATGCCAGCTTTACCGACGTGGCTCAATTTGGCGTGGCGGCTAAATTTTCACTGGCGGTGGTATTACTCATGCAACCCTTTGGCATGTGGTGGTCGCCACGTCGTTTTGAGGTTCTGCGTGAGTCTGATGGTCATCAAAAAGTCGCCCGCTTTGTTGCGCTGGGAATCACTCTGGCACTGATTATCGCGGTGTTGGTCAGTCTGGCCTCACCATTATTAATCACCTGGCTGCTGCCCAACAGCTATGTTATCGCTGGACAATATGTTGTTGGCTTGGTGTTGGTCATGTTGTTTAAAGAAGTCACCGAACTGATCAACCTAGGCTGCTTTAATGGGAAGACCACTGGCGTTCAACTGATCATCGACGTTATTGGCGCAACCGTCGGTATCGTCGGCTTGTTTTGGTGGACACCGCTTTATGCCGTATGGGGTGCCATCTTTGCCCTGCTCTCTGCGCAGACAATTCGCCTGGTGTTATTTTTCATTGCCAGTCAGCACTTCGTCCCTCTGCCCTATCCCACCCGTTCACTCACCCTGTTAGCCGTTATAGGCATAAGCTGGTTACTGTTAGGAACTCAAACCATCACACCCGGCCAGCAATTATTAACCATTGTTGCTGCAACCGGCACCCTGCTGGGAGCAGCACTCCTACTCCATCTCATTCCATTACCAGGCAGGGTAATAAAAAATACGATGACAAAAAAAATATGCCCGCGATGATTCTCAATATTCAACATCAACACATTCAGCCACTGCTGGTTTTTTCCTTGTGTATGGTGATTGGCATTCTTTGGAAATTGATTCCACACCCAGCCGTAGTTATTGCCATCGGCCTGATTCCCCTTGCAATAATGTTAACGCTGAATCAACCCTTCCTGATGGTGCTGCTATTTGTGGTGTTTTCCTTCTTCCGCATCCATGAGGTCTTTCCCCAACTCTACCATTTTAAAATCCCACTACTGCTATCCATGGCATCACTGGGAGCATTGCTCTGGCACGTCGGACTGACACGTAAGGTAGAGACTTATTGGCGCCCGGAGCTAACCGCCATATCGGTATTTTTTGTGCTGGTGATCATCGGTATCGTTATGTCAGGCAACCGCCCCATTGCTATCGACTATTTCAAAAACATCTATTGGAAGATAGCCCTGATGACGTTTGCCATTGCCTGGCTTACCCAAACAGCACGGGATTTTGGCCTGGCTTCACGGTTGATCACTTTTTCGGGACTGCTGGTGGCTCTGGTTGCCCTCTACAATTCAGCCAATAGCATTGGATTGATTGAAGGCACCCGGGTCACTATCGGTCGTTCCATTGGCTCTATACTGGGTGATCCTAACGACCTCGCTTTAGTATTGATGTTCCCCATGGCCTTTGCCGTCAGTTTGCTCATGACCCAGGGGATGGGACGCTTTACGAAACTGCTGGGCATCATGAGTGTGCCGATCCTATTTTTCGCGGTCATTGCCACTCAAAGCCGCGGTGGCCTGCTCGGCATCCTGGCCGTCTTCGGTGTCTACGGTTACCGCCGTATCCAATCCAAATCACTGTTCATCACTCTCGCTATCATCGCCGCCATGGTTATGTTTATCGCTGCGGGCATCTCGGAGCGATCCTCAGGCGGCGCCGCCGAGGCCGGTATCGATGCCTCGGCCATGGGTCGCCTGTATGCCTGGGAAGCAGCATTCGGGATGGCACTGGATAACCCGTTGACCGGGGTCGGTATTGATAATTTTTATTCAAACTACTTTTTCTACAGCCCTCATTGGGATGGGCTCAATCACGCCGTTCACAGCACCTGGTTTGGTGTACTGGCCGAGACTGGTTTTTTGGGGCTGGCGGTTTTCATCACCATCATCATCTTACTCATCAGAACGGCAGTCCGTACCCTGAACCAGATCGAGCAACACCACGAACAATACCACGAACAAAAACACGAACAGGGACACACCAACCCCAACCCTGCCATACATGCCAGCGCCCAAGCCGTACTTGCGGGTCTGGTCGGCACCGTGGTCTCCGGCACTTTTCTCACCCAGGGATTTACCTGGCCGATCTACATCCTCGCTGCCCTGGTGGTCGCCATTGCCCGATGGGTGGATTTACATTTGTCCACAATGCCCCAAGCCAATACCGGAAAAAGGTAAACACATGCAAACCTTACCCAGCCTTCATTCACGTCCCCTTTCAATTTTGATCATAGATGATTCCACCAGTGAACGAGTGCTGTTAAGAGTCATGCTCCTTCGCCTGGGGCATAGCGTAAAAGAAGCGGCTACCGGTTTACATGCACTTGAGCTTTTCGCTGACAAATCACAAACGTTTGATCTGATTTTTCTTGATGTCTGCATGCCAGGAATAGATGGCCTTGAAACTGCGCATCGTATTCGCACTCTTGAAAGAAAGCAGTCCGAAGAATGGTGCCCTATTATCTTTCTCAGTGGCCGGGCAGCCCCCGATGATATTGCCAGAGGCATTGAAGCCGGTGGCGATGATTACCTGGCAAAGCCCGTCAATGCGACCATCATAAAATCCAGGATCGTTGCCATGCAGCGCATTGCCGATATGCGACAGCGACTGCTCACAGCAAAACAGCAACTTGACGTACTGGCGCATACAGACGAACTCACCCAACTGCCTAATCGTCGCCACTTTCTTGCCACACTCAACGCGGAACTGGCCCGGGCAAAACGTCACAACACCCCGCTTGCCATTGCTTATATGGATCTGGATCATTTTAAACACATCAACGACGCTCACGGTCACGAAACAGGGGATGCCGTATTGCGCGCTGTTGCCAACGTGATTTCCACCAACCTGCGTATCGAAGACAGCATTGGCCGTATCGGTGGTGAAGAGTTTTGCATCTGCTTGCCCGATGCCGATGCCGCCCACTCATTGAAACCTTGTGAACGCTATCGCTCACTCATTGAAAATCTGAAAATTCATACGCCTTCACACACATTAACCGTGACAGCCAGCTTCGGCCTGACCAGCATCCTTCACGATTCAGATGATTCTGCCCGTCTGCTGGCACGTGCCGATGCAGCGCTTTACCAAGCGAAACAAAATGGACGTAATCGTGTTGAAGTCATCACAAAACAGTCATTATGACAGCCCTGTCAAAATGATGGTTAACACCCCTAGCACTCCGTCTCTGATGCAACATGGCTCCATCAATAAATAACCTTGTTATCGGATGACACCCAGCAAATAAGTGTTCCAGGCGTTATTCGCAAAGCGCACAGCAGTTTGCAAAATATCCAACATTGCCAATCTCCCTTTTCGACAAAAAACACAATAACCTTTTGTTTTTATTATAAAAAATAAACTGGCCCGTTCTCTGCATTGACTCTTCCAAAGAAACACACAAGAGGAGCATCAATATGTGCGGCATCTTTGGAGCAATCAACGGCCATTCGGTTACAAACCATTTAATGGCTGGACTGGAGGCACTCTCATACCGGGGTTACGATTCCGCCGGTATCGCCGTGGTCAGCCAGCAGGGGCTTGAGCGACGACGAGCCGAAGGCAAACTGGCCTGCTTGGAAAAGGTACTAAAAACTGCTCCACTGGAGGGTGTCATTGGTATTGCTCATACTCGTTGGGCAACCCATGGCGCGCCCACTGAAGGCAATGCCCATCCTCATATGACATCTCGGGTGGCCGTTGTGCACAACGGTATTATCGAGAATTATCAGGAACTGAGAGACCAACTTGAAATAGATGGCTATCATTTTCAAAGCGATACTGATAGCGAAACCATTCCATTATTGATCACCCATAATCTGGATGCCGGACTGGATTACCCTCAGGCGATTCAGCAGACACTTGCCTGTCTCGATGGCAGTTTTGCCATCGCAGTGGTTTTCAATGACCAGCCCAACACAATGTATGCCGCCCGCCGAGGCAGCCCACTGGTGGTCGGTGCAACTAAAGGTGGTTTCTGCCTTGCTTCTGATGCGAATGCACTGGGTACACAGTCCAGTGCCATTTGTCATTTGGATGATGGTGATCTGGCCTGCATGACCTGTAACACATTAAACATTACCGATATTCACGGCCAATCTGTTGAAAGAATAATGCATTCGTTCACTATTAATGAACAGACTTGTGGAAAACAGGGCTTTCGGCACTACATGCAGAAAGAAATTTATGAACAGCCAAAAATATTTAAACAAACGGTAGAGAACTATCTGAATACAGCGGAAACCGGCGTCAAACTTCCACAACTTCCTTTTGCCATAAACCAGTTACAGCGTCTCACCATTATTGCCTGCGGTACATCCTACTATGCCGGTATGATCGGTAAGTATTGGCTGGAAGGTTTCGCTGGTCTGCCGGTTGACTTGGACATTGCATCTGAATACCGCTATCGCGATGCTCCACTGAACAGTAATGAAGTTGCGCTGCTTATTTCTCAATCAGGTGAGACTGCCGATACCCTCGCTGCGTTACGCCATGCCAAAAATGCCGGGCAAAAATGTTTATCAATGATCAATGTCACCAACAGCAGCATTGCTCATGAGAGTGATTGCATGTTGCCAATACTGGCCGGAACAGAGATTGGTGTCGCATCAACAAAAGCATTTACGGCCCAGCTGGCAGTCTTTCTGATGTTAACCCTCGCTACTGCTCGTGCCAATCACCGGATAGAGGCAAAAGAAGAAGTTCGTTTGCTTAACCAGCTTCAACAACTGCCTGATGTGATGCAGACATTTTTACAGCATGATAAAACGGTCCGCCGGGTCGCAACCAAGTTCCAGCATGTCAATAACATGCTCTATCTCGGGCGCGGCATTGCTTTTCCATTGGCACAGGAAGGCGCGTTGAAGCTGAAAGAAATCAGTTATATCCATGCCGAGGCTTATCCCGCAGGCGAACTCAAACACGGCCCTATCGCCTTGGTGGATGATCAAATGCCTGTGGTGCTGATCGCCCCGCCCGGCCCATTGTTCAGCAAGTCACTGTCCAACTTGCGCGAGGTCAGTTCGCGTGGTGCAAAGGTGGTGCTGATCAGCAATCAGGCAGGCGTGGATGCGGCTCGGGACTATATTGATGATGCCATCGTCATGCCAGAAGTCGAAACGTTGTTCCAGCCCATTCTCTATACCTTACCGTTGCAATTACTCGCCTATCACATTGCCGTATTGAAAGGCACGGATGTTGATCAGCCCCGCAATCTCGCTAAGTCCGTCACTGTGGAGTAACTAACCATGAGTAGTCAAACCTTAAATCAAACCAGACAATGGCTGAAAACCAGTCGCAACCCTTTGGTAAAAATACTGTTTAAACAACTCAAAGCACTGCGCCTGTTCGAGATACCCGCACCTCGGTTTGTGCTTGCTCCCCTCTATTCTATTTACTGCATGCTGCGCTCACTTATCACAACGGTCACCCGCATGTTCTGGTGGACACCACTGTTAAAAGGACGTTTGGATCACATCGGCCAAAACCTCTACCTCTATGGTGGCCTGCCTTATATCAGTGGACCGATTCGCATCACACTCGGTGATCATTGCCGGGTTTCCGGACACACCACTTTTAGTGGCCGGACCTGTGCTCAACAGCCCCCCGAGTTACACGTTGGCAATAATGTAGACATCGGCTGGATGACCACCATCGCCGTAGGTCGGCGAGTGGAGATCGGCAACAACGTGCGTATTGCGGGCCGCACTTTGTTAGCCGGTTATCCAGGCCATCCTTTAGAAAGCAAAGCACGGGCTGCCGGACTACCGGAAACCGATGATCAGGTCGGCGATATCATTCTGGAAGATGATGTATGGCTCGCCACCGGTGTTTCGGTGATGGCAGGCGTACGCATCGGACAAGGCACTATCGTTGCCGCTGGCAGTGTGGTCAGCAAAGATCTTCCACCCATGGTATTGGCGGGAGGAATTCCAGCCCGGGTGATTCGTCCGTTACATCAATCCATCAATAACAAACACGATAAGTAAAATGGAGAAAACTGACATGACACACGATTTGATTGTATTCGGTGAAGACTGGGGCGGCTTGCCCAGCAGTACCCAATGCTTGGTGGGCCAGCTGGCAAAAACACGCAAAATTGTCTGGATCAATTCCATTGGCTTACGCCGCCCAACGCCGGGGTGGCGTGATATCAAACGGGCCTGGCACAAATTAACGGCCAACAAACACTCAACAGAGTCTGACTCCGGAAAAATACCCAATGACAATTTTCACATTGTCTATCCCCGCACACTGCCAGCACCACGCAGTTGGCTGGGACGGCAACTGGCCACTCTGTTACTGAAAAAACAAATACTGCCTGTGATGAAAAAGGCGAACCTGAAAAAACCGGTACTCTGGACCTCGTTACCCACTGCCGTCGATCTGTCAGGCCATTTGAATGAATCGGCACTGGTTTATTATTGTTGTGATGATTTCTCTGCCCTGGCCGGAGTTGATCACAGCACAGTCGCCAAACGCGAGCGCGAACTGGTGCAAAAGGCCGACCTGATCCTGGCCACCAGCGATGAACTTGCGCAACGCTTTCCGACAAAGACCACACGTCTGTTACACCACGGGGTCGATTATTCATTGTTCGCAGAACCTACACCACGCGCCCACGATTTGCCCGGCAATTCATCCAATAAGAGCCGCCCTATCGCCGGGTTTTACGGCAGTATCGATGACAGACTGGATTATGACTTACTAGTCTCGACCATTGCACAATTGCCGCATTGGGATTTTATTTTTATTGGCAAACCGGCAATGGATCATTGTCCTCTCAGCCAATTCAACAACGTCACTCTGCTAGGCGAGCGCTCGCACCAACAACTGCCTGCTTACAGTCAGCACTGGGACGTTTCATTACTGCCCTTTATCGACAATGCCATGGTACGTGCCTGCAATCCGATGAAGTTGCGTGAGTATCTTGCAGCCGGGCGTCCCATTGTCAGCACACCTATTCCTGCAACCATACCCTACCGACATCTTGTTCACACCGTGACAGATGCCGCAACCATGGTGGCTGCGCTGGAGCAATCGGTACGAGCGCCTGTTGATGCTAAAAGACAACGCGACGCCGTCACCGAACACACTTGGGCAGCACGGGCAACACAACTCTCTGGCTGGCTGGAAACCTTGTGAATAGCCTGACTCAGCGTATTTTCCATATCCTCGCCGGTGCCTGGCGACGTCGCTATACGATTGTCTTGCCAATACTGCTACTTCCCGTTATTGGTTTATTGGTTGGCGTATTCAGTCAGAAACACTATTCATCCCACACCAGCATGCTGATTCAGGAAACCGCCAAAATGAACCCCTTTCTTGAGGATCTTGCGGTTTCCTTCATGCTAAAAGAGCGTATCGATGCGCTTAAAACACTGTTGCATAGCCGTCACATATTAGGGACTGTTGCTAAAGAACGTGGATTAATTGACTCAGAAACCTCTGCACAAAAACATGATGAGGTCATCGCTGAGCTTTCAAGCGCCTTAAGCGTAAAAATGACTGGCATGGATCTGATACGTATCGACTTCATATCAAATAATCCGGATGGTATGAAAGAAACACTTGAAATCGTGAGTAAACAATTCGTTGAACAATTGCTGGCACCAGAACGCTCATCAATGAAAGACTCCCAGCATTTTCTAACCAAGCATCTTAATCATCGTCAACAGGAATTGGACAAAGCAGAGACCGCGCTGGCCGATTTCAAGAATCAGCATGTCAATGAGTTACCCGAACTGCATCCTGGTAACATTTCTCGCCTGGTCCAGTTAAAACAGCGCCTGTCTGAGCGCAAAGCCGAAATGGCCGGAGCAACCCGAAGTCTCGGTGGGCTGGATCAGCAACTCTCAAAAACCAATCCGGTACTCGGGCGCATCGAAAAACAGATTGTGCGCATACGCGGTGAGCTGGCACTCAGCCGTGCGCGTTATACCGATAAACATAGCAATATTCAAGGTGCTCTACGAAACCTTCGGCGTCTGGAAGAAGAGCGCCAGAATATTCTTGCGCACACTGAACAGGCTCTCGATATCGAACAGCTATGGGATATCGCCAACAGCGCACCGATTCATACCAGCAAGCGTATTGATAAGCACGAGCAACCCTTGCTGATTTCCCAACTTGAAAACCTGCAACTCACCCGCAGCAAGGTAGATGGTTTGCATGAAGAGATCAAAAGTCTACAACAAATGACCACCGATCTGGAAAATCAGACTGCCGCATATGGCGCGAACTCCAGAGAATTTTCCAGACTGGAACGTAACCTGAAGATAAAACGCGATCTTTACGATGATTTGCTGTTACGTAATGAAAAAGCACATATCACAGGTTCGTTAGGCATCTTCGAACAGGATAAACGAGTCAAGGTCATTGACCGCCCATTTACTCCCACGGCGCCCTCCAACCTGCCATTGTATCTATTTAGTGTTACCGGCTTACTCGGCGGCATCTTGCTGGGTTGTGGCCTGGCTCTGTTGTTTGAAATCAGCGATACCACATTGCGTCGCCGCGACCACCTCGAGGCACTGACCGGCGTACCTGTATTAAGCCGCATTCCACCCTTGGCTATCGCCTGATTAATAGAAAATTAGGGACAAACATGAAACATCATTACATAAGATTTGACAGCCCATTCTGGAAAGTTGTTGTTATTCTATTTTTTCTATCGCTATACGCTTGCGGCGGAGAAGAAAATACTGATACATCAGCCGCTTCAGAGCGCTCCTCCCGATTGACCGATAACAGTGTACCCACAGGGATGAGCTTTACCAATTTTAAGCATGAAACTTTTTCCATTGACCCTTCTCTTTTAGCGCTTAGTGGCAACAGACTTTTTCTCAAACTGAACAGGCAGGGAGGCGAAGTGCTCTTTCTGGGAGAGATCGATCGTTATCGCCCCTTTTCAATTTCCGTGGAAGTTCGATTACATGATACGCAACTGCACTATGAGCTATTCACTGACAATGTTAACGACAATACACAATTTGGAGTCATCAGTTTATGAAAATCATATTTATTACTGACAATAATAAAAAAATTAAAGCTGAAAAACTCATGCTGATCATGATATGGATTCCTTTTCTCTTGTTCTTCTCCTCTACGGTTTTGGCATTGGAATCAATCAGACTTAATGATGTGATCTCTGCAAATGGAAGTGGTGATATTGATCTTTTCACACCCTTTGGTTCAAAACATACTCTCAACGGAGACATACTGGAACAGTTCCGCCAGAACAATGATGGTGAGCTGGTCTTTGCCATCGATATCAACGAAGCCGCCGACGGCTCAGAGAAGTCATCAAGCCAAGGCGTCAGCATAGCATCAGCCGAGCTCATTATAATAATCGACGGGATTGAGTATCGTTATAACCAATTCACCACCCGTACTCATTCAATGCTGGCGATAAAAGGCAGTACTCAACGCAGTCTTTATCCAACGCTGCTGGGTGATTCCGGCTCTAATCGCATCACCCCTAACAGCGACTCGGGCCTTTATGGGTCATCCTTTGATTCCACACTAAACTTTCCATTGGCGCAGGATATCAGTCAGGCCAGTTCGGCCAGACTCGTCATTCACTTCCTCGACACCAATGGAAAACTGGGCGACCCTGAAGCATTTTACGACTTCTCCAATGGCTATGAAGATATCGCCATCATCACCGAGGAGGATGCTCACTATCTCAACCAGCTTGCACCAGGCATGGAGGGTGCGCCATTGGTATTGCCCGAAGCAACAAGCGCCACAGCCAATGGGGGAACAGTCTATTACCCCTCACAAAGCGGATACTACATCGCTGCCTACGAAGATCTCTTTCCCGCTCGTGGTGATTACGACTTTAACGACCTGGTCGTGGGTTATCGTGTGGCTGCTGGCCTGGATACCGATGGCAATGTCCTCACCCTCTCTGGTGAAGGTTACCTGATTGCACGCGGTGCGGGTTATAACCACGACTGGCATCTGCGCATTGCCCTGCCCTCTTCAGCATCCGGTGTCGGCGAGTTGAGGGTATTCATGCCTGGAGAAGTTAATACCGCAGACGGTTATCCATTAACGATAAACAGTATCGGTGATATCGACCTGATAGCATTCCCTCAAACCCGCTGGCTTTGGGTTGATGCCGCTTACGAAGAGGTCAACACTCTTGGCGAACAATCGTTACTAAAGGGGCATCGCTTCTCATTCAGTATTACCTTTGATACCCCCATTGCGCTGGCCAGTATCGACAACGCCCCTTTTGACCCTTACCTCTATGTGCATGACAGCGGATTCGAAATTCATCTCGAAGGAAAAAATCCGGTACTTTCTCACTCACGTAATATTGAAGAAGGGCAGACTGACTTTACCGATAGTAACAACTATCCCTTTGCCCAGATATTTCCCGAAACCTGGCAAGTGCCCATTGAACGCACTGATCTAGGTGAAGCCTATCCTGATTTCATTCATTTTATCCTCTCGGGAAGAAATCAATATACCCAGTGGTACAACACACCCGATAATGCACGAGTCAAACCGATTACACCCTCACACTGGAAATGGTAATAAATAAGAGTTATTCGTGAACCCGTGAAAAAACCAAGAAAACACCTTCTAGCCACTACAATAAAAAAATACCTTTTCCTCACATATACCCATGGCGTTTGAGATTTAGGTTTTTAGTGTGCGTCATATTCATTTCATGGCCAGACGAAATGACGACTAGGCCAGGGATGGCCGTAGGTAGAACACCAACAGTAGGCGCTTTAGGCGACACAGGAGCAGTTGTCGAGTAATAGCCGGACTATTCGCGGAATTTCAACGTCGCCATAGAATGCTTGAGGTGGGTGTCCTGCTAGTGTTGTCTGAACGAACGTCGGGAATGAATAGCTGTAAACAGTATTTTTCGAGCTGACAACGTTTCCTTAACCACGGTGAAATAGCGATCAGTGTATGGCTGAGGATCACGCATAAGTGCCTTTCTTGATGGTTGAGGTTTTCCTCGCATTCCTTGGCATATTGCCGATATTTAACCCAAAAAAGAAATTTTCTAGTGCGAGGATAACATCAATGAATTTGTTTGGCTGTTTGGCTGGTTTTTTCTTTAGGCTGGGTGTCCTGTTTGTTCTATACCTAGGGTCACCCATGATCCGTGATGATCTATGCATGATCTGCTAATTTAAGACGGGGGTTATAGCCTAACAAGTTCCACCCGGCGGTTTTTAGCTCTATCAGAAGCATTATCATTACTACTAGCAGGTATGCTTTCACCGTGCCCTTTGGATTGTAGTTGTTTTTCAGAGATTTGATGGTCAGAAATAAGCCGCTGCCTAACAGCAGCCGCTCTTTTTTCTGATAGTGTCTGATTGTAGTTGTGATCTCCTTGAGAGTCGGTGTGACCTTCAATTGAAATCATCAACTTAGGATTTGATTTCAATAGCTCAGCAATCTGTTTAATTAAAGGAAAGGATGTAGGTTTAATTTTACTCACTCCAGTATCAAAGTAGATGCCATATAAGCTCACTCTGCCTTTTTCTGAGATAGATTTTTTGAGATAGGCTTCGTCGATTGAGGACGTAACTGAAAATAATTTTGGTGATAAAAGTTCCGGTCCAACATCATTGTAAAAGAGTCTAAGCTGATATAGTCCTTTGATAGACGGTGCTTTAAACACAAGTTGACCACCAATCTTAGGTTTGAGATATTGGTAGTCAATAAAATCGTTATTATTCTGCTTTTCGGTGCCAGCCTCAAACAAGCCCAACCATGAGCGATCTGTTAAGTTCTTATGCCCAGTATATTTGACAATTATCTCTTCGTCTGGTGCATATTTCGTTTTATTTAGAGAAAACTCAACCCCTGTTAGCTCAAGCTTGCCTAGATGGAAATCTAAATGGGTAATTAAAGCCCCATATTCGGCTGCGTATACTCGTAGTTCATAATCACCAACCTGGTCAGGTGCTAGCATAGTCAATATGTCAGATTTATTTTCCCTTATGTAATTATACGAAGTGAATCCACGTTGATTTTCTCTGTCGCTACCAGACTTGAAAATGCCAATCCATGCACTGTCGTTCATTGGTAACTTACTCGTGATTTTTACATCGAACGCTTGAGCTGGTTTTATTGTTTTTGTGGTAATGCTTAAAGATATGCTTTCAGCCGATATTTTCTCTACTGTTATAGATAAGATCTTAAGTACATTTCCCATCTCGCTGCTTATCACTCGGAATTCGTAATTACCTTCATTTTTAGGCACTTTGAATTCATAATGTCCTAATTTTTTAGCAATGTTCTTGTAGATATATTGGTAATCGATAAACTTTGTCCTTGCTTCATGAGGTACATCGGAATTGAAAAGACCTAGCCATGCATCATTACTTAACTTGCTGGCGCTATTGAATTTAAGAGAGATGATTTCACCGGAAACGTATGATCGCTTATCGACGGAAAGCTCAATGGAGTCGCTGGCACTTATATAGGTACTGAATAAAATACTAACGGCTGTTAGCAAACTTTTGAGACTTATAATGTTGTATTTTTTTATTTGCATTTATCCTCACTCATTCTGGTAATACTTTTCCAAATTAGGACGACTTAATACATCCAGAATCTCGGCAAATGCTATGCGCTATAGCCCAAAGATTGTACTATTTTTGAAGAATACCCGAGAATCATTATCAAAGCTATCCTCTCGCGCACCATATTTTGTGTCATTTTACGGCTGTGTCGCTATGTCGCACGGCCGGCCATTGCCAATGAAAGACTGAAACTCACCGACTGTGGCCAAGACCACGTATTATTCGAAACAGTTAGTATAATTATTGCCATAAATAATTTTAGTGTTTTCATAGCTATCCCCTCTTCATTAGGTCTTTCGAAGAATCTGTGGGTGAACTATTGAGCATTTAGGCAGGTTTGCATCATGATGCCAGAGTAATTGATCTTCTGTATTATCGGTGTTGCTCTTATTTAGAATAATCATTAACTCTGACCCCATTGGTTTAGGAGAAGTTAATCCTGCAGACGGTTATCCATTAACCATAAACAGTATCGGTGATATCGACCTGATCGCATTTCCTCAGACCCGCTGGCTTTGGGTTGATGCTGCTTACGAAGAGGTCAACACCCTTGACAAACAATCGTTACTAAAAGGACATCGTTTTTCATACATCATCACTCTTGACGCGCCTATTGCACTCGCCAATATCGACAATGCGCCTTTTGATCCCTACCTTTACGTCCATGACAGCGGATATGAAATTCATCTCGAAGGAAAAAGCCCAATACTCCCCTACTCACGCAACGTTGATGAGGGACAGACTGATTTTACCGATAACAATCATTATCCCTTTGCCCAGATATTTCCCGAAACCTGGCAAGCGCCCATTGAACGCACTGATCTGGGTGAAGCCTATCCTGACTTCATTCGTTTTAGCCTCTCAGAAAGGCAACAATACATTCAGTGGTACAACATGCCGGATAATGCACGGGTCAAACCAATCACACCCTCACATTGGAAGTGGTAATAAATAAAGGTTCATCGTAAACCTCTGCGAAAGCTAAAGGATTATATTCACACTATTATATTTTTGAATTCATTTCTTTAAATACAGCATTACCGATGGCGCGTTAAAAATAAGCCAGTATATTTATTTCGTCATTAATTTTTTATCATACGGTCTTTAAAGCACACTTTTCAGGCTTTAACTTTAACGAACCGTAATGTTTTGAGAAAGCGAAATACCAAAAATGACTAACCTGGAAAAATGACGTAAATCCAACGTAAAAATCAGCCGACCATTGTAGAGTCAATCTATAAACAGAAAAATTAAGCTACCTTTCATAGCATGAAAGTGCTCAGACTCACTATACCCAACCCATGCTAATACTGTATTTTATCAACATACCCACGCACATTAATACTACAATAACTCTCAAATATAATGGGTTAATCTTGAACAGACAATGAGAACCAAGCCAAGCACCTATCATTTGACCCAACATCATTGCTATACCAAGAATCCACACAAGTTGTCCGACAGCCATAAATATAATAAGAGAGGCAACATTAGTTGAAAAATTAAGCGCCTTAGCAATAGCTGTAGAATGGACTAAATCATGACCTTTGAGAGAAACGCCAGCAAGGGCGAAAAAGGAGCCTGTTCCTGGCCCAAACATACCGTCATACCAACCAATAGCAGGTATTACTGCATACTTATATTTACTTTCAGATACGCTGGGCTCAGTCTTTCCTTCATGTGGCATAGGTGAAATTACAAAATAAATGGCAATAAATAGTAGGACAACGGGTATTATAAAAGACAATATTTGTACATTAATCAGCTGGACAGCTATTGCACCAAGCGCAGAACCAAAGAACGCGAAAAGCATAAGATATTTAATATCATTCCAACGAATTCTTTTATGTTTAAACATCATATAAGTTGATGTTGCTGTGCCCACGCTGCCTTGTAGCTTGTTAGTACCCAGTGCAGCTAGTGGAGGAACACCACTTATCATTAAAGCTGGCATTGTAATTAAACCACCGCCTCCTGCTAATGTGTCTAAAAAACCAGCGACTATCGCAATTAAAAAAAGAATAAAAAGTAAATCTATAGAAAACCCACTGAGCTCCACATATCACTCCAAATATTTTTTGTTAGTAAAAATAATATCCGACTGATGCCTCTCGCATCAATAAAATTAAACACGATTGATCATTGATTTCTGACTACTCTCAGATTTTCGATCTGAGCAACATTGCTACTACTCCTCTTTTTTTCAAGCATAACGTCCAAATTTATACCCCATGCGCAATCCAGCATGGGGTATAAGTGTCTGTTGGATTAAACCGCCTTTACTGAGGCAGAAAACTATGAGGATTGTATTGAAATAAGCGAGGCTTGTCGAAGTACTTTTCGGCCGATATGGTGGTGACCATTCACGATACTGGTCAAAACCGTCATCAGAGTGCGGCATTACAGCCGTAAGACTGAAAAAGCATATTGCCACTGATACAATCTTTTTATTCACTTTCACCACCTGCGATACCCTGCCGAAATATCGGAATAAAAAATTTCCGTAGCCGTGCAATTTGCAGCACATAAAAACACTTATCGCATTACCGTTTGCATTCTGCAAACCAGTCCTCTGTCATATGTTCCTCTCTCATTCACACCTCACCTTATTCGTCTGTTTTATAAGCTTTTTTATCAACACCAACACATGGCATAGTCTCTGCTTTACCTTAGCAAGCCTTACACAAAATAGGAGACGGTCATGAGTTTCAAAGGTGTTAACACATGCGTTATTTGAGACAAAAGAAGTTTGAGATAGATACTGTAATTCAGGTCGTCCAGCACATGCGCCCTGGTGGGATTGAAACCATGGCGCTGGACCTGGCTGATTTTTGCGAGCAACACGAAAGAACGTTCATTATCAGCCTGGAGGGCGATATCGAATCTGCGATTCACCACTGGCCACGACTAAAACCCGTTGCAGACAGGTTGATTTTTCTTGGCAAAAAACCCGGTTTAGCGCCCGTGCTGATTTTTCGTCTGAGTCAATTATTTAAAAAACTGAAAGCCGGGACTGTACACACTCATCACATTGGTCCATTACTTTATGCGGGAATGGCCGCACGTTTGTCCAGGATCAAGTGTCTGATTCACACCGAACACGATGCCTGGCATCTGAATGATCCCCGGCAGCGCAATCTGCAACGCTGGGCTGTTCGCTTGATTCAACCACAGCTGGTCGCCGATGCAAATAGCGTTGCTGATGGTATGAGACAACAGTTGCACTACACCAAAGACATTCGGGTGATTCACAATGGCATCGATACCGAACGTTTCATTCCAGGTGATCAAAGAAAAGCGCGGCAATACTTTGCATTACCACAAAACGTGGAAATCATCGGTTGCAGTGGGCGTATGGAGGAGGTTAAAGGACAGAAAACATTAATCTATGCCCTGACTCAATTACCTCACACAATACATCTCGCGCTGGCAGGAACAGGTTCTACTGAAACCGGATTACGCCATCTGGTGCAAACGCTCGGCCTCAATAGCCGCGTCCATTTCCTTGGGCGCATTGATGAAATGCCTACTTTTTACCAGACGCTGAACATTTTCTGCCTACCCTCGTTAAACGAAGGTCTGCCTCTGTCTCCATTGGAGGCACAGGCCTGCGGCATTCCAACCGTGGTGACTAATGTGGGGGGTTCTCGCGAAACCCTCTGTCCTGCCAGTGGCATGTTAATACCCGCAGGGGATGTCGACGCCATGGCATCAACCCTGTGCAGGATGCTCAACCAACCCCATGAAACCAGTCCCAGGCACTTTGTGCAACAGCATGGAGATGTGCGCATGATGGCTCGGGGCTATGCCACTTTACGACACGCAGGAGGTTAATATGAACGAATTGCTGATCATGCTCACACTCACCAGTGGTCTGTTGGTCATCTACCATCACCTGGGTTATCCCCTGATCCTGCGGTGGGCGCAACAACGACAACCGAAACATACGCTAAATATGCACAACCGCCACTACGCATCCAGCGACAACGATGGCAGCCTGCCCACCATCACCATTGTAATTCCCGCATACAATGAACAACGCTGGATTGCCGATAAGATACGTAATCTCGCCGTGCTCGATTATCCCACCGATCGACTCAACGTTATTATCGCTTGTGATGGATGTCGTGATGAGACGGTAGCCATTGCCCTGCAAACAGCCAGAGAAAATGAATGCCGACACTTGAACATCGAAGTTCGTGATTTCAGGAAAAACCGTGGCAAGGTCGCCGTGATCAATAAAATAATGCGAGACGTCAAAAGCGAGTTGGTGGTATTGAGCGATGTTTCTGCTCTGGTGTCGGTAGACGCATTGTTGATCGCTGCTGAGCGTTTTAAAGACCCGAGCATCGGCGTTCTGAATGGTCACTATCGCCTGCTCAATCCTGGCTCCACTGGTGAAGCTGCCTATTGGCGTTATCAAAGTCATATCAAGGCCAGCGAGGCGGCATTGGGTTCAACGCTGGGCGCGCATGGTGCTTTCTATTTATTCCGGCGTTCACTCTTCCAACCGTTGGCACCCGATACCATCAATGATGATTTCATTCTGCCCATGGAGATCGTTGCCGCTGGTTATCGCGCCGACTATGAGAGCGCTATTAACGCTCTGGAGTTGGAAAAGGCTGATAACACCCAGGATCATCAGCGTCGTCGTCGTATTGCCGCTGGTAATTGCCAGCAACTCTTACGCCTGAAGCGACTTCTGTTGCCAAGCTACGGCAGTGTCGCCTTCACCTTTGTCTCGGGTAAGGGATTACGGGTTCTGATGCCCTTTCTGATGGTCATCACGTTTATCGGCAGCCTGCTGTTGTCACAGGATTATCTGTTATTTGCATTCCTCGCCACGTTGCAATTACTGGCCTATCTGCTGGCAAGTTGGCAACTCCTGTTCCATCCAAATCAGGCAAGCCGGTTGAGTCAGACTTTGGCCTATCTGGTCGGAGGTCATACTGCCGGATTGATTGGCACACTTCGCTACCTTTGTGGTCTTGAACGCGGCCGCTGGAAGCCTGTGGATTCAGATGTGACGCAATAAACTGTGTAAAAAATCAGTCCTTAAAAACCAACATGCAGAAACCAAAGAGGTAATGAATCATGAAGACTCCTTTCCATATCAACCCAGTAACAGGCCGGGCAAAACGTCTATCTGATCTGTTATTAGCCAGCATCGGGTTATTATTGACTCTCCCGCTATTCCCTTTGATCGCACTGGCAATCAAGCTGGATTCACCCGGTCCGATTTTCTTTAAACAACTCCGCATCGGCAAGGCATTGCCTGAGCACGTGGAACTGTTCGAGATGATCAAGTTCCGCACCATGGTGATTGATGCCGAGCGTCAGCCAGGGGCAACCTGGGCAACGAAACACGATCCACGAATCACTACAATGGGAAAATTTATGCGCAAAACACGCTTGGATGAACTGCCCCAGTTTTTCAATGTTCTGCTGGGTGAAATGTCAATGATTGGACCAAGACCCGAGCGCCCTGGTTTTTATAAACAACTTGAACAGGATATCCCCTTTTTTGCAGAAAGAACTTATGGTGTCACTCCAGGTATTACCGGCCTGGCACAGGTGAATCAGGGATATGATACCTGTATAGAGGATGTGCGCTCCAAAGTCGGTTTTGATCACAGTTATGCATTGGCACTGAGCAACCCCATTTCTTGGTTGAAAATGGATATCAGTATCATTTTGCGTACTCTGGTAGTAATGCTGACAGGGCGAGGCCAATAACGCCTTCTAAGAAACGTGCAGGTAATAAATTACCGTTTTCATTCATAGCGCAACGCATCAACCGGCTTCAGGCTAGCCGCCCGATAGGCTGGATAATAACCTGACAACATGCCTGCAATGATAGAGACCAGCACTGCCAGGATTGCCGTTGACCATGAAATACCCAGGTCATACCCACTCAGATAACTGATCCCAAAGCCTGCAAAAATCCCCAATATCATGCCCAACACACCACCAATAACACTGATCACCGCGGCCTCCAGCAAAAACTGCAGTAAAATATCCCGCCGATATGCCCCCAATGCTTTGCGGATTCCAATTTCACGCGTACGCTCAACTACCGAAGTGCTCATGATATTCATAATACCTATGCCACCTACCAGTAACGAAATCAGGGCTGCCAACAAACCAATAAATGAAATTTTTCGTAATAAATCTTCCGCCGTAGCAATCCATACATCCATACTTTCTGTGACGTATTCATAACGATAACTATGCCGACGCTTAAGCAACTCCGTTAACTCATTCAGTGCTTTACCCGTCATTGCCACACTCACGGCTTCCGCCTGCAAGGTATGAATATCTTTGGAACCCAGCTGTTGTTGATAAAGTGTATACGGAATCAATACACGCTGATTTACATCATAATCAGCTTTACCTAATTGCGATAAAATATCCCTATCCTTAAATTCCAGAACACCAATCACCGTTAAGCGAATATCACCCCAGCGTATCACTTTCTTGATGGGATTGGTGTGTACACCAAACAGTGTCTCTCGTATTTTACTACCGATGATCGCAACGGGCTTGCGATGCTGAATATCATCCTGGCGGAAATTACGCCCTAAATTGAATTTGTCATTATTAATATCAATATAAGCGATCCCCACACCTTCAAGATTAGCATTGGTAAAATTGCCTTTTGAATGCATCGGCACATTATTTTTATAATGGTATACCACGGGTGTCACTTGTTTTACTGAGGCACAACACGATGGCATAAACTTCAGATCATCATTATTAATACCACTGCCTTGACGCACTCTACGAAAAGGGTTGTCATTTTTCCATTTTCGATAAACCCACAACGTTTCCAGCCCGTAAGTTTCCAGTTCTTGGTAGATGTATTTTTTCATACCCTGGCTAACTGTACCTACTACCATAACAGCGCAGATACCAATCGTGATGCCCATAACACTGAGCACAGTACGTAATTTGTTTTCTTTAAGTGACGATATAGCCTGCAACAGGACATCGTTAAAAATGCCAACATGAAGTGTATTCATGTTGGCGTATTTTCGTTTTGATTATCAGAAATCTCACCGTCACGCACACGAATGATACGTTGTGCAAATGCCGCAACCTCATCCTCATGAGTCACCATTACAATGGTTTTCCCACTGGCCTGCAATTGTTGAAAAAGACGCATAATTTCGTGGCTGGCCTGTGAATCCAGCGCACCCGTTGGCTCATCCGCAATGATGATTTCAGGGTCATTGACAATCGCGCGCGCAATCGCCACCCGCTGTTGTTGGCCGCCAGACAAGTGTGCGGGAACATGTTTTGCGCGATTTGCAAGGCCAACAATTTTTAATGCTGCAAGTGCGCGTTTTTGTCGTACTGTGGGTAACACACCGGCATAAACCATAGGCAGCTCGACATTATGCCTAGCATCAATGCGAGGAATCAGATTAAACGATTGAAAAACAAAACCAAGCCAGTGATTGCGAATCGCAGCAAGCTCATCTTCACTGGCGCCCTGGATAATTTTATTATCCAGTGTGTAACTGCCTCTGTCAGCCGTATCAAGACAACCAAGGATATTCAACAGGGTAGATTTACCAGAACCAGACGGCCCCATAATGGCGACGAACTCACCTTTTTTGATGTTAACGGAAACATTCCGCAACACCGGTATCGATAAGTTTCCACGCTGGTAGGATTTGTGAATATTGTGCAACTGAATCATTTGATACCGGTCTGCACAAGCCATTGCGGCATCATGGTTTATTTGTCAGCCTGATGCATACACCATCAAGGTCATTTTGAAGGCGTACGAGGATACACCCTATCACCATTTTTTAGTGTTGTTCCTCTGAGCAAAATCACTGTTTCACCCGCATTCAAGCCTTCCTTCACTTCCGCCATGGAAAAATCTTCAATACCGGTTTCAATAACCCTCATGCGCACATGTTCACCTTCCAACACGGCGACCATGGTGCGTCCATTATGGCGGGTTAACGCCTCAAAGGGTATTTTGAGCGTATTGGGATTCCATACTGTGCGGATGTCGGCGTTAACCTGTTGGCCGTAGTGGAGCACTGGCGCGTCACTCCCCAGGCTGACATACACTTTTATTGAATTTGAATTTGAATTTGCATTCTGCTGACTGCCTGCCTCTGTTCCCAAACGCACCACCGATTCCTGCCATTCCAGTCCCGGGAAAGCGTCACTGGATACCATTACCATCTGCCCAACGTTAACAGCAACACTATCAGCAGCATCCACATGCGCTTCAATTTCACGTTGAGAGTCATCCACCAAGGTAAACAATGTTTCTGTCGGGTCTACCCACTGACCAATTTCGGCATGGCGGGCAGTTATCGTACCGCCAAATGCGGCGGTGATTATTTGACTGTCAAGCTCCAATGTTGCGCTACGCACTTCTTCCGCAGCAATGCTGGCCTCATTACGTGCGGTAAGTAAGTCAGCCTCTGCATCTTCAACCAAATGCTGTGCCACCGCACCTTTTGTATGTGCTTTGCTCAACCGGTCCAGCGTGCGCTCTGCCATCACAATGTTTTCCCGTGCCGTCGATAACCTGATTTTGACACGATTCAAACGACTGTTTAATTCACGATCATCAATTTTGGCCAGCACTTGCCCTTGTTTCACCTTATCCCCTTCTTTTACCTCTATTTCCACCAAGCGCCCGGCCCTCACCCCACTCACATTGACACGTTGTTTGCTCACCACTCGTCCCGATACGTTGACAGACTGAAATATTTCACCCGATTCCACAAATACCGTATCAACTGGCTGGGGCGGTTTAAAATAAATATCCCAGGCCACCAACGCTGCTGTCACCATCGCAGTAACACTCAACGCACGTAGTAACAGACCTCGTACTCCCACTAACTCGACAAGGGAATACAACATATCCAGCATACCGGAACGAGGAAACAAACCCGTGCGCTGGTTTTCCAGCAATGGGTATTGTTCAATCTCGCTGAGAATATTGTAATCCTCTGCTTGCTTGGCATTGTGAACGTTTCGATCTTCGTGCATACCCAGCTCGACTATCGGCACTTCTTCACTTTTCTCCGGTTCACCGATAATCAAAGGACCAGGTGTCAGCGGATCCACATCAGTCGTTTTATTGTCTGTTGTGACTGCGTCTAATTTTTTTTCCTCCGCCCGCAGAATCGATGACTTTTTTGTTGGCTCTGTTACGGAAGGAACAGGGTCGGCAGGCACAACGGGTTCGATTGCTTCAACCACAGACGGCGTGCTGTTTAACACCGGAATGTCTGTTTTTTCGATGGAGGGTTCAGAAAGAGAGGGAGAAACCGGCTGCGGTGTTACGGGCGACTCCGACTCACGCAAAGGACGGTTTATGGCATGCAATGTCACTACCTTGCCATCATCCAGGCCACGTTCGGTTTTCCCCGGCTTGGCTGTCGAAGGTGCTATCTCAACCTGTCCGGCATCAAATAACAGACGCCGGATATGGCCATCCAGCTCACTGGCATTCACCGGTTTTTTCATCACTTGGTTGGCGCCTGCATCATACACAGCCACCAGCATCTCGGCATCCGTCGCACCAGTGATGACGATAATCGGCATAACGCTGATTTTCGGATGTCCACTCTGCCGTAGGGTACGGATCAGATCATCCCCGTCCATACCCGTGGGGGATACTTTCAAGTCGGTAAGCAGCAGGTCATAGTCTTCCTGTACCAGTGCTACAAAGGCGGGCTCAGCCGAGGAAAAATGGTCAATCTGATAACCAAGAGGTTGCAGCAAACGCCGCACCACATACGCCGAAGTCCGGCTATCATCCACGTAACACAGACGTGCTACTACTGGCACATTTTCGGAACCCGGTGCTCCGGTACTCACTTCATCCCTGGAACCCTTCTTACCCATATACCGCATACCCTAAAACGTTTACCTAAACCACAGAAACAAACCCGCCTTGAATACCTTCAAAGCAATCGGCCCACGTAATCGGGTAAATTATCCATTTTATATGATAACGTGACCCGAATTGGGAGCGTTCCTCCTATAGCGAGACTATATGTCTCAAGGATGGCCATGTAAACTCTGACTTTCACCGCATCCCAGCGAACTTGGAAAATCAACTGTCATCCACCTTACCAACCAAGCCGATTTTATTACACTCATTAAATGACTGAAAGCACTCCACAACGTACCTTCCCTATCCTGGGACTTTTATCCATTTTTGGCCTGATATTACTTATTACCCTGAACAAACAGGGCAATAACCCGCCACAAGGTTGGGTCGAAGGTTGGCAGGAACTCGCCCCATTCGCACATCCACGACGCGCCCTGGCAGCCACTGCCGCAAAGGGGTATTTGTATGTACTGGGTGGTGTCGATGCACAAAACCAGTATGTACGCCCAGTGGAATACGCGCGCATCCTGCCCGATGGCCAATTGGGTCCCTGGAAAAAAACCAGTGCTTTATTGGAGGGGCGGTTTTATCTAGCAGCTGCCAGCCACGATGGGTATCTGTATGCGCTGGGCGGTGGTGGTGGGCAATTGGGTGATGACAACGTGCCACTGGCTTCCGTGGAGCGGGCAAAAATCAATGCCGATGGTAGCCTGCAAACCTGGCAACACCACAGTTACTTCACCACACCGCGTCGCGGTCTCACAGCCGCCATCATCAACGAGCGTCTCTACGCTATCGGCGGCTATAACGGGCAGTTCCTCAAATCCACAGAATTCATTGCACTTGACACCGAGCAACAGCCTCCTCAATGGCAGTTGGCCACGCAACAGGCACAAGTGGACCGCTATATCCATGCCAGCACCACTCAGGGAAATCGACTGTATCTACTGGGTGGTCATGTGCAAAAAGGTGGCGCGATGAGCTACGGTGATGTTGAATCCAGCCGAGTCGACAGCAACGGCCAGTTAGCGCCATGGTATATTGCGCCAACACACCTGCTCACTGCCCGCTTCATTGCATCGGCCTTTGCTTTCGACAACTACCTGTACATCGTTGGCGGACATGATGGCACCCGGAGACTCGCCTCTGTGGAAATGGCCCATGCAGACCCCGACGGCAAAATCACTGCGTGGACACAGCAGCCAAGCCTGAATCACCAACGTAGCGCCACCGCTATCGCCATCAACGGGCGCTACGCCTACATTGCTGGCGGCATAGATGACCAAGGAGTACTGCGCTCAGTCGAAATGGCGCAAATCGGCCTCTACGGCAAATTAGGTCATATTGCACAACCCAACACAGCACTTGCCGGAAAATAAATCTTCGGGCACCATAGGATCGCTGGATCAGCAATGGAAGAAAGCTGATTGAAATAAAAAAGCTGTCCGGTTGACAACACAATTAGCACAAAAAAAAAGGGGAATGACGATGATAGATTTGTTGACCTACATGGTCGCTGGCGTTGGCGCAGTAGCTGGCGTAATGCTGATATATCTTGTTATACAGATTTATAGCACCAACAGTCCTTATCGATAACCTTCGCCCATCCATAAGTAGTGCGGTAACTCAGGCGGTACTACCACGCAATAAAGCGGGCAATAAACAACGTGAAAATACCAGAAAGCGGTGACACCCGGTACCTCATACAGTGCTGCAGGTTGTCACCGTTTTTCTGTCTCAGCAGAACGCATCGGTAACCAGATATTCACCGCCGTTCCCCCTAATTCGCTCCCAGTGATTTCCAGCGTACCACCGTATACCTGCACAATGTCGCGTACGATGGACAAACCAATGCCATGGCCCGCGATATCATTGTCTGCACGGCGGCCACGCTGCATCACGTATTGCACCATCTCCGGCGCCACCCCCACACCATCATCATCAACACGCAATAAGATATCCCATTGATCTTCTTTTGGCCCAGGCCGACTCAGGGCCGCCACCTGCACCCGGCGATTACACCATTTGTATGCGTTATCCACCAGATTGCCAACAATCTCCAGTAAATCGCCTTCGTCACCATGAAACTCAACAGAAGCATCCACATCAAATGTCGCATCCACCTTTTTATCGGCATACACTTTATTGAGACCGGCAATCACCTTGCAAACAATCTCTCTTACTTTCACCGGTGCCGTCAATGCCGTCCAGCCGGACGTTGCTGCACGTTGTAGCTGATAACCAGTAATCTGATTCATGCGCTCCACCTGGTCCTGCACAACCTGTGGTAATAACGACAACTCACCCTTATTTTCTGCCGCACTCTGCAATACCGCCAGAGGTGTTTTCAAGCTATGCGCCAAATCGCCCAGAGTCCGCCGGTAACGATCCAGATGCTCCTGTTGCTGAGACAACAAGGTATTGATATTTCCAGTCAACCCCTTAAGCTCAGGTGGATAACCACCCTGTAGCCTTACTTGCCGACCCGCCTCAATGGCTGCAAGTTCATCCGTTGCCTTTTTCAGCGGCGACAAACCCCAACGCAAAATAGCGCCCTGCACCGCCAACAACAGCAATGCCACACCACCCAACGAGCCCCACAAACTACGACGAAACCCGGCAATCCGGGCATTCAAACCTGCCATATCCTGTGCAATGCTGAAAGTGTAGGCAAGCTGCGGATCAGCAACATCACTCCATACCACACCATAACTCAACAAATATAACTCCCGCCCCGAAGGTTGAATCATTTTTTTACCCAAACGCTCCGTTCGCGACAAACCGCGCTCAAAAGGAAGTTCAATACCCTGCATTGATTCAGAGCGCCACAGCCAATTCTTATTATTACTGGTCACTTGGGCATACAAACCAGAATCCGGATTGGAAAACCGCTGGTCCGGCACCGACAAAGGCATTGTCAAACGACCGTTTTCATCCAATCCGGCGGCAGCAATCAACGCATACACAGAGCCCAGTAATTGCTCTTCCAACGCCTGCTCCACACTACTTCGATAATTCTGGTCCAGAGTGACGCCAGCCAAACCAAAAAAGCTGGAAAGAATCGCACTGGCGGCAATTAATACACGGAGGTTAAGCGATAACATAGCGAGAGCCTGTCGGACTTACGGTAATCGTAATGAAGAATAGCCATTTTGGCCCATTTTTTGACGACTTGCGGTGTTCTTAAGCCACGAGAATCCAACCGCACCATCAACTATGCCGAAACAAGGCCGGTTCCAATTGGTGACGGTGCAGCAATTTGTAAAAATCGGTGCGGTTACGCTGTGCTAGACGAGCAGCCTGACAAACGTTACCTCGGGTCATTTGCATTATCTGCACAAGATAGTCACGCTCAAATTGACTTTGCGCTTCACCCAGTGGCAATACTTCTTTGGTTTTACCACGCAGGGCTTTTTGCACTAGGCTGGCGGAAATGAGTGGGGAGGTTGTCAGTACAGCAACTTGTTCGACGACATTGAGCAGTTGACGGATATTGCCCGGCCAGGGAGCAGCCATAAGCAACTCCATGGCTTCGCGGGAGAAGGATCGGGCGATGCAGTTAGAAGAACGCTGTTGCAGCTGAGACAGGAAGTGATTGGCGAGCAGCGGAATGTCTTCGCAGCGACTGGCCAGCACCGGAAGTTCCAGCATAACGACGTTAAGGCGATAATAAAGATCTTCGCGAAAGCCCCGTGTCTCGGTGGCGGCTTCGAGGTCGGTATGCGTAGCGGAGATAATTCTGACATCCACCGGAACTGGTTGTGTTGTGCCCACAGGCCGCACTTCGCCTTCCTGTAATACCCGCAATAGTTTAGCCTGAAATTCCAGTGGCATATCACCGATTTCGTCCAGAAACAGTGTTCCACCGTTGGCCGTTTCAAACAAACCGGTATGATTTCGGTCAGCGCCGGTAAATGAGCCCTTGCGATGACCAAAAAGCTCTGATTCCAGCAGAGCTTCGGGAATGGCGGCACAATTGATAGCCACAAAAGGTTCTTCAGCACGCGGGCCAGCGGCATGAATAGCTTGAGCCAACAGTTCTTTGCCGGTGCCGCTTTCGCTCTGGATCAGAACACTGACGTCTGCCTGCGCCACCCGCCAAGCCTGTTTAAGCAATTCATCCATTACTGGGCTGGCGGTGATAATTCCTCGTCGCCAGGTTTGATCATCACTGATGACGTCATCGTTCTGCGACTGGCCGCTATGTCGCTGGGCGGCACTGATATTATCCAGTAATTGCTTACTGTCGAAGGGTTTGGTCAGGTAGCTGAACACGCCTTTACGAGTGGCAGCAACGGCATCGGGAATGGTGCCGTGGGCAGTAAGGATGATCACAGGCAGTGAGGGATAACGGGTATGCACTTCGTCGAACAGAGCCATGCCGTCCATGCCTTCCATACGCAAATCTGTGATGATCAGATGCGGTTGGCAAACGGGCATTTTGCCTAGTGCCTGACGACCGCTGTTGGCAGTTTCAACCGCATAACCGGCAGCTGTAAGACGTATCGACAACAATCTCAAGAGACTGGCATCGTCATCGATCAGGAGTATTTTAGTCAGGCTCATCGGCTGTTCTGCTTGCCGTTAGGGACTGCAACTGACTGTTCTTTTTCGTTGATATCCTGCTCGATGGATTTTAGCTGCTCAAGCTGCGACTTCAGTGCCTTCGTAGCGGCGTGCTCCTTTTTGAGTTTCTGCGCCAATTTTTGTGAGACAGCCTGTTCCAGCGCGAGGCCTTTTTCCTGGCTGAGCAATTTCTCCTGTAATTGCTGACGCTCTTTGATGTTATCTGCCAACAGCAACGCCAATCCCCGGTCGGGATGGTATGCATGCTCGGGATTATGCAGAAAATTCTGCAATAACCGGGCCGCCTCGGCATCGTCATGGAAAGCCGTATCGGGCTTGCCGAGCAGTATCACCAAACGCAATTGGTCACACGGATTGTCACTCTGGGCCTGATTTGAGCGTAACGCCTGGAGCATTTCCTTTCCGGACGCAGGTGATAACGACGAAGCTGCCGTGTAGAAATTGGTAATGTCCTCGCAGGCTTCATTATGCCCGGCCTGTGTCATTATCTGCCATTGGGCACAGGCCGTTAATGTCAGCACGGCTATTATTCCCATCCCCTGATACATCATTTGAGTGCAAATCTCTCCTGTATATTTTTTATTCTAGATTTATTCTGCGCTGACCGATGGCAGTGTGACACGCAAATGCGCCCCGGTCTGACTGTCCCGCACTTTTATACTGCCACGGTGCAGGCGAGCATAGCGCTGAGCAATGGCCAACCCCAACCCTGTCCCTTTAACGTGCCCCTTTGCACGTTGCTGCCCTTGAAAAAAAGGCTCGAAAATCTGATCCCGTTCTTCGTTGCTGATGCCCGATCCCGTATCTATGACATCAATATAAACCTTATCGTTCTCCACCCAGGCATTTAACTGAACCTTGCCGCCATCAGGCGAATATTTGATGGCATTGGACAGCAGGTTGTCTAGCAAAGTGCGAATTTGATCCTGTTCACCGCACAGGCTAACCGCTTGCAGGTCAGTCTGCACGGTAATTTTTCGGGCGCGCATGGCAAGACGATGTTTGTCGATAATTTCCGGCAGCAAAGTATCAAGCACAATGGTTTCCTGTTGTCGCGGTTTTTCCTGCGCCAAGGCAGCATTGAAGTTCAACAAAGCCTCGACCTGTGCCTGTAACTGGAGGCTGCTCTCCCGCAAAATACTCGCCACTTCTGTCTGTTCCGGGTTCAGTGTACCCACGACTTCATCGCGCAATAATTCTGAGCCTTCCCGGATAGCCGTCAGTGGTGTTTTCAATTCGTGCGAAACGTGGTGCAAAAATGTCTGCTTTTGCTCGTCCAGCTCAGACAGTCTCTTACGCAACCAGTCGAGGTGTTCGCTGAGTTCACGCACATCCTGCGGTCCACTGACCTTGACCGGGGTTGAAAACTCACCGGCACCAAGGCGATGGATAACGGCCCCAAGACGCCGCAGCGGACGACTGATCAGCACACTGAAGATGATCGCCAAAATCAATGCCAGAGGAACCAGACCCAACGCCTGTAATAATAACAAACCCTGCACCTGCTCCAACTGTCCGGTAATCACATTGCTCCGCCGGGTAATCATCTGCGTGACCTCAAAAGGTATCGGACGTACCAGTTGGGTCAGGTTATGTTGCTCCACCAGCTTAAGTGGCTCATCCTGCGGCTGAGGAATGCCCACCACCTCGCGAAGCTTGTCATACAAAGCCTGTTCCTGTTCGCGCAATTGTTCAAGCCTGTCTGCCAGACTCTTATCCAATGGCAAATCTTCCAGCAGCACAATAGCCTTGTCGAGCTGACCTCGCTGATCTTCATAACGCTGCAACGCAGCGGAATCACGCAAAACAAGATATTGCCCGGTACTACGCTCCATGTTCAGTATCTGGGCCATAATGGTGCGGCTGGCCTCAACGGCCTGGGCAGAATCACTCACCGCGATTTGCATTTGCGCCGAGAGACGGTCGATCTGCACAAAGGTATTCACCAACGCAATCGAAAGCGGCAAGGTGGCGAGCAAAAAACCGATCAGCGCCAGTTGGAAAATCGAAGTTGGCAAGGTCAAGCGCACGGCTCAGCGCCTCCGCAATAGAGGTCTATCTGCACGTACCGGAAAGCTGACTTTACATCGCAAGGTGACACAAGACATTGAGGATAATTATTTCACTGTTCGTTCGACCGAAATTAATCCGTTAAACCTACTGCACCTTAGTCGCCTTCGCTACGATTTAACGGATGTGTTAGGTTCAAGTGGGCATCATAGACCGAAGTCAAGATCACGCCAAAAGAAAGATGCTGTATTTTGAACTGACAGTGCGTCTATACCCGTGGCGTTTGAGATTTAGGCTTTTAGTGTGCGTCATATTCATTTCATGGCAAGGCGAAATGACGAGTAATAGCCGGACTATTGCGAGGAATTTCAACGCCGCCATGGAATGAAAAGGGCGTGCAATAAAACCTAAATCTCAAACGCCACGGGTATATATTACTTCCAGAGCACCTTGAGCAGGACTTTGGGGGAAAGACCGCAAGATGATAACCCGCGGCTCCCAAAAAAAGGTGGCTCCAAAAACCCCATCCGTGGAATTTTTGGAGCCGAAAGCACAGTTTTACAGGATGTGCCTCCTGAGCCGTCAATTGCATGTGCGTACAATCGACTTTACACGGCGCTTCCTGCACCGTACGAGAACCTCTATTTTCAAGGAACCCTAAACGAATCACTGACTCGCATTCCAGGCCTTCAATCCGTTGATTTTTCGCTGCTGATCGTTGCAATAATCCACTATTGCCTGCGATCAACGTCTCAAACCGGCGGAATCTGACATCCTGTCTGCCGCGCCAGGATTCATTACAAAGTCCCTTGATAGAGGGGAGGAGGAGTAGAGGCTCTCGAATTCACTTATTCGTACTTATTCATCTCCCGCCTTGGGTACAGCAACTTCAAAGCGGGCAAATTCTGCTTCATCCAACTTGCCATCGGTATTGCTATCGTAGGTATCCCACAGATCGGCCAGAGCAGGCATCGAAGCTGCTTCAGTTTTGCTGATAGCGCCATCCTGATCAGTATCGACCTTATCAAACGTTCCACCGGCATAAACGGCACCGGAGATAATAACGGCGAACGAGGCAAATAATAGTTCCTTGCGCATAACATATTCCTCAATTTTCAAAAATGGTTTGTATATAGTTTGTATGACTTGTATGTCGCATTAAAGACATCGACAATTAAGACATTAGCAAACAACGTGCCAATTATACTATCTCGCTATTATTCAACATGTTACAAAAAAATCTCTGCATCAGAGCTAATGCTTGCGGAAACAAGTGTCTCCTTGGACAGACAGGGAATCTGGACAAAAAGAGGGAAACCCTGAAATACAGCCAATTCACCCTGTCGCAAAATAGCGACAACCCATAATAATCTGTATTTTCTGACGGATCGGCTGACTGGAATCGGGAAAATATTGCGCATCTCGCGCTTCAGAAGATCAATATTTATCCAGGCGTGCTGCTTGCATCACACGTTGTACAAAAGGCAGGTAACGCAGACTTAACCACCCCATTCCAGCACCAAGCCCCATGCCAATCAGCGTCCCTGCCAGTATCTGGCTCGGGTAATGCACCCCCAGATAAACACGCGACAGCGCAACCAATACCGCCAGCAGGCCAAAACCAACAATCCAGCCCCGCCAGCGCAACATATAACTACTAAAAGTCATAAACAGGAAAAAATTCAGCGCATGATTGGATGGCATGCCATTAAGGTTCCGGCTACAGTTAATCGAAAATACGGTATCAACCTGCCGCACAACGCTACCTAACTCAGCACAGGGGCGCGGCTGTGCAGTGAGATATTTTAATAGCGCACCCAACTGATCACCCAACGTAATAAAAGCGATAGTCAGCAACCAGAACTTGAAGCCGTCTTTGCCAAAGCGCCAACTCAAAAAAACCATCACCACCAGCAACAACGGTGTGGAAAAAAGCAGGTCTTGTGAAATCCAGGCAAAAAAGATATCGAACCCAGCATTAGAAAGCGTTTGATTCAGTAATAATAATAAATACTCGTCCAAGATATTTTGCCCTTTAAAAGGTACACAGCGAATGCGGCACGGGCTGGTATTCTCCCACAGCCGGGGAGTGACGAGAAATGGGAAAAGCTGAGTATTTAACGCACAGTTCGCAAAGGTGCAAAGAACGCAAAGTTTTTATTGGTTTTCTTTGTGGCCTCTGCGTTAACAACACAGCATACCTTCAGCACAAATTTTCTGGTTCGCTGAACTCAGGAAGTACGCTGTGCTTCCAACGCCTGCTGCGTAGCTGGATGCTGAAACAGACTTGCTTTGATGTCGAGAATATCCACCAACCCTAACGGCTCCACCTTGCCATCTTTGTAAATACCCTGGAGTTTCATCACCAGACGATTATCGGTTTTGCGATACATCACGCCTTCCAGCGCATAAGCCTTACCCTTGTCAGCAGTCTCCACATTAAAACTCAACTTGAGACGGCGGAATTCAGTGAGCGCCATAATATCTGCGGTCATCTCTGCAAACTGCAAGCGCACAGACCCTTCGGAAAAATCCAGCAAAGTACATTGATGCGTTTCACCGTCACGAATACTCAGGTTTGCAGGCAGCTCTGTTTGTAAACGATAGTGCTGGCGTTGATCCGTCAACGTCAACGAGCTGGGCAACACATCCAGCACCACCACTTCATGTCCGGCATAAATGCCATCAGTGAGTGGCAACACCTTGTGTACTTCAGTATCCAGCTGGCTAAGAGTGCCTCCGGTAGAACAGGCCAACAGAGTAATGGTATTACGACGCCGAAAAGGGCCACGTGGGCCCAGCTCGGCACGTCGCCCATAATCACGCTTGTTTTCATCTTCCTGATTAAAGGGAATCAACAGGCTGAAACGTTCAACCTCAGGAACCAAACGCTCCTGACCATCCACCGTGAGTCGTAACACATCACGCTCAACATCCTGTTGGTAACCGATATCAATGGGTGAAAAAACAAACTGGCCGTTGACACTGTAACCCAACACAATGGTCTCCAACGCGCCTTCTTTTTGATATTCCGGGTAATAACGAATTTTTTCGCCCAACGGGAAATAGCGGAACAACTCTGTTAATCCGGCAATCGACAAAGGCTTCATCACCGCTTTGGCATTGCCACGCGATTTCGTTTTATTGCTTTCAGCACCGCCAAAAACTTTTTTCAGAAAACCCATAGTGCGTTATTTGCCTTTTTACGCGTTCAGAAAAACAACCGCAGGGTAGGCTCTGCTCATCCTGTGCCAGCACGCCATCAGTCCCGATCCATCAACCGCAATAGCGGCAAGGCAGCCCATCTTCTTTACTCCCTATCCCGCCGCCACCCGTGCATTGCGGAACATACGCAGCCACGGACCATCTTCACCCCATTCTTCCGGCGACCAGGAATATTGCACCGCCCGGAATACCCGCTCCGGATGCGGCATCATGATGGTGAAACGCCCATCCGTAGTGGTCAACCCGGTGATCCCCTGCGGTGAGCCGTTGGGGTTAGCCGGATAGTGTTCTGTCGGCTGGCCGTGGTTATCCACATAACGCAAGATCGCCATACCTGCATCCAGTGCTGGCTGCACACCATTGGCAAACACTGCGCGTCCTTCTCCGTGAGCCACGGCGATGGGCATGCGTGAACCGGCCATACCCGCCATAAACAGCGACGGCGATGGCAACACTTCCACCAGCGACAAACGGCCTTCAAACTGTTCAGAGGCATTGCGTTCAAAATGTGGCCACAGGTCTGCGCCCGGAATCAGCTCATGCAAATTGGACATCATCTGGCAGCCGTTGCACACGCCAAGACCAAAACTGTCATCACGCTGGAAAAAGGCGGCAAATTCATCCCGCGCACGGTTGTTAAACAACACCGACTTCGCCCAGCCTTCACCGGCACCCAATACGTCACCGTAAGAAAAACCACCGCACGCCACCATACCCTTGAAGTCGGCCAGCGATATGCGCCCGGCGATAATGTCACTCATGTGGACATCAATGGCATCAAAACCGGCGCGATCAAACGCCGCCGCCATTTCAATCTGGCCATTGACACCCTGTTCACGCAGAATGGCCATGCGTGGACGCACGCCAGTGTGAATCATCGGCGCAGCAATATTGTCGTCCGGATCAAAACTCAATGAAACATTCAAACCCGGGTCAGCAGCATCCAACCGGGTCGCCATTTCCTGTTGGGCACACTGAGGATTGTCACGCAGCGATTGCATGTGCAGTGTCGTTTCAGACCAGGCACGGCGGAATACCATGCGGTCTTCACCCAGCATTTCCCTGCCGTCAACATTGAAACTGATGCGGTTATCGTCCGTGGGCGCACCGATCACAACACTGTGTTTGCCCAGACCATACTCCCGCAGACAATCCAGCACTTCATCGGTGTCGGTATGATTCACCTGAATCACCGCACCCAGTTCTTCGTTGAACAATGCTGCCAGTGCATCATCGCCCAAACCGTCTAACTGGATATTGACACCCGTGCCTCCAGCAAAGGCCATTTCGCACACACAGGCCAGCAGGCCGCCATCGGAGCGGTCATGATAGGCCTGCAACAAACCCTGCCGATTGAGTGTCTGTATCGCGGTGAAAAAAGATGTCAACGCACCGGCATCATCCACATCCGGTGCATGATGTCCCAACTGTTTGTACACCTGCGCCAGCGCAGAAGCACACAGACGGTTTTTACCCTTGCCCAGATCAATAAGAATCAGGTCACCGCCACCGTTCAGCTGCGGCGTCAGCGTCTCACGTACGTCCAGCACGGGGGCAAAGGCGGTAATGATCAGCGATAACGGCGACGTCACCGATCGTTCTTCGCCATCATCGTCCTTCCAGACGGTCTTCATGGACATGGAATCCTTACCCACCGGAATGGCAATGCCCAGCTCGGGACACAGCTCCATGCCCACCGCTTTCACCGCATCAAACAACCCGGCATCTTCACCGGGGTGCCCCGCCGGGGACATCCAATTGGCGGACAGTTTCAGCTCACTGAGCTGACTGATACGTGCGGCGGCAATATTAGTAATAGCTTCGCCCACCGCCATGCGTGCTGAAGCCGCATGATGCAACAGCGCAATGGGAGTACGCTCACCCATAGCCATAGCTTCACCCGTATAACCGGTGAGACCGGTACTGGTCACCGCCACATCCGCCACCGGCACCTGCCAGGGACCGACCATCTGATCGCGCGTGACCATGCCGGTGACCGTGCGGTCACCAATGGTGATGAGAAAGGTTTTATCCGCCACCGAAGGCAGGCGCAACACGCGCAAGGCGGCGTCCATCACATCAATACCGGCGGTATCAAATTCCGGTTTATGAAAGGTGTGGTGATGCACATCACGCAGCATTTTGGGCGGTTTGCCCAGCAAGACTTCCATGGACATGTCGATGGGCGTGTTATCAAAGAGAGCATCGCCTAACAGCAGTTGTTGCTCTTCGGTGGCCTCGCCAATTACCGCAAAGGGACAGCGCTCACGTTCACACAGCGCTTCAAACTCCGCCAGGCGTTCCTGGGTCACTGCCATCACATAACGTTCTTGGGATTCGTTACACCAGATTTCTTTGGGTGACATGCCGGGATCATCGCAGGGAATCGTACGCAGTTCAAAACGCGCACCACGACCACAGTCATGCACAATTTCCGGCATGGCATTGGACAACCCACCCGCACCCACGTCATGGATGGAAACAATGGGATTGTTGTCGCCCATCGCCACACAGCGGTCAATAACCTCCTGCGCACGGCGCTCCATCTCAGGATTGCCACGTTGTACCGACGCAAAATCCAGGTCTTCGTGGCTATCGCCCGTCGCCATACTGGAAGCCGCACCACCACCAAGGCCGATAAGCATTGCCGGGCCACCCAGTACAATCAATTGCGCGCCCGGCGGAATCACATTTTTTTCCACATGCCCGGCACGAATATTACCCAGCCCGCCCGCCAGCATGATGGGCTTGTGATAACCGCGCACCTCCCTGCCATCTGCACCATTGCTGGCCGATGACGCGCCACCCGCTGACGGCACCGTCTCTTCAAAGGTACGGAAATAACCACAAATGTTGGGTCGGCCAAATTCGTTATTAAAAGCCGCCGCACCGATGGGGCCGTCCAGCATAATGTCCAGTGCCGACACAATGCGTCCCGGTCGCCCGTGATCCGTTTCCCAGGGCTGCGGTGCATCGGGCAAATTCAGGTTGGACACGGAAAACCCGCTCAACCCGGCCTTGGGTTTGGAACCTCGCCCGGTGGCACCCTCGTCGCGAATCTCGCCGCCGGAGCCGGTGGCCGCACCGGGAAAAGGCGAAATGGCCGTCGGATGATTATGTGTCTCCACCTTCATCAAAATGTGCACATCTTCGTCGTGGTACCCGTAACGGCCATTTTCCGGGCCAGGGAAAAACCGCTGACCGGCGCTGCCAGTCATCACTGCGGCATTATCCTTGTACGCCGACAGCGTACCTTCGGGATGGCTTTTATGGGTATTGCGAATCATCCCGAACAGAGAGTGATCCTGTGGCTGGCCGTCAATAATCCAGTCGGCGTTGAAGATTTTATGGCGGCAATGCTCGGAATTGGCCTGAGCAAACATCATCAGCTCCACATCCGTGGGATTACGCCTCAGCGCACTGAAGTTTTCCAGCAGATAATCAATTTCATCATCCGCCAACGCCAGACCCTGCTCGACATTGGCACGGGCCAACGCATCACGCCCGCCACCGAGAATATCCACCATACGCAGGGGAGCAGGCCCGGCCTGCATGAACAGGGCATCGGCATCCTCAAAACTCTCCATCACCTGCTCCACCATGCGGTCGTGAATCAGCGGCTTGAGCAGCGACAACTGATGATCGCTCAGTGTCGCGCCATCGGCCGTGGCAAAATAATACGCCGTGCCCCGCTCGATGCGACGGATTTCACTGAGCCCACAATTGTGCGCAATATCAGTGGCCCTGGACGACCACGGCGAAATAGTGCTCGGACGCGGCACCACCAACAACAATGTCCCCGCAGGCTCTCCGGCCTCCACCGTGTTGGCCTTGCTGCCGTACTGCAACAACTGTTCAAGCACGGCCTGTTGCTCGCTGCCGAGCGTCGTCTGCACATCCACAAAATGCTCAAAAACCGTGTTTATGTGTGTAACATCCGGCACCCGGGCCTGCGCGGCAAGCAATAACTTTTGCAGACGAAATCCGGGGAGCGCGGCACCACCGCAGAGCTGAAACATAGGCCTTCCTGTGTGTGTTTCCGGTCCCATGTGGGACCAAAAAAGAAAGGCGCAATGATACTGTATTTTGGCTATTTGTGCGGCAGGGGGACGAGTCGCTGGTTTCCAAAGCAGAACCCGCGCGCTCTGGGAGTATTTTCAGGTGAACCCTGCCAGTCCGGTTTTCTCAGGCAGCAGGTTTTTGCTTATCGTCCAGCTCCTCAAACTGGTTGATTTTTACATCCCCCTCGGCGAAATGGGCACGAATTTCCAGCTGTCCACCCATTGCCTCGATAAAGCGACGCAAGGTTGAAATATACATATCCGCTTTTTTCTCAAGCTTGGCCACAGCAGGCTGTTTTACCTTAAGCACCGAGGCAAGCTGTACCTGAGAAAAATGGCGGGCCTGACGAAGTTCTGCAAGCGGCAGCTCCGCTTTCATTGCTAGTGTTTTTTCATGCGAACGGGCCTGAGCTTCCGGGCTCATAGCCTGCCGTAAATCGCTGAATTTTTTGGCCATTGCGCTTCTCCTGTTGCTATTTCGTTTCTTTCGCCAGTTCTTTAAGATGCTCATCGTAAAGCGTGTCTGCCAGAGGGACGTTTTCGTCATACCAACGATCATTACCGGTCTTATCGCCACCAATCAGCAGGATCGCCATGCGACGGGGATCGAAAGCATAGAGCGTCCGATAGGGCCTTCCGGCATGCTGAATTCGTAGTTCACGCATGTGGCCATGTCTTGAAGCATTAATTCCCGAACTGTGCGGGAAGGGTAACCGGGGTCCTTTTTGCTCTAACAATCCAACGACTGCCGCTACATCCTCTTGTTCAGCCTCGCTGAGGCTGTTCCACCACCTCTCAAATTCATCCGTATATTCAACCTCCCATTCCACATCAGGAATATAGCCAATAAGGAATATATGTCAAGAGGTTCATCAAATAGAATAGTGCTATCTGTCGGGGTTTCCGATAGTGCATCTCGCTGATGACAAGTATTACGCTATCAATCAATGATCGCGGTGTATCCGATGATTTCATGTCCGACCGTGATCAACCTGCCGACCAGAAACGGGAGACACTTTAGGCATGCTGAAATACATGCTGGATACCAACATCGTCATTTACACCATCAAGAATCGCCCTGAACAAGTACGCAAAATATTCAAACAACACAAAAACCAAATGTGCATTTCGGCGGTTACAAAAGGTGAATTGATTTATCGCGCTGAAAGGTCATCCCGACCAGAACAAAACCTCATTGATATCGAGGGGCTGATCGCACGGCTGGAAGTGGCACCTTTTGAAGACCATGCGTCAGAACACTTTGGTCAGCTAAGGGCTGAGCTGTATCGTATCGGACAACCGATTGGCCCATATGACATGATGATTGCTGGCCATGCAAGAGCTATGGGTTTAATTCTGGTCACCAACAACATGAAAGCGTTTGAGCGGGTGCCAGGACTTCGGGTTGAGAACTGGGTGTAAATAATAATTAAATATTGTGTCCTTTTATTTTCCTACGCGGTTAAATCGTTTTAAACAACTGATAAAACCGTTCACTTATTTTTCTTTGTTTTTTTACTGAGTCTGTTGCCAACAAATCTCGCGTAAGCTGATGGGCTGCGGTCGTTAATTCATCCATTTTCTGGATCAAGTTTTGATGTTGTTGTTCCGAAAGCTTGTTTTGAACGGCGTATTTTTCCAGCGAAGCTTGTAAAAGCTTACGATCAGTCGTGATGATTGACTCAATTGTCGTATTTTGTAACTCCGAATTTCTAAATAGCGTTATTTCAGGATTTTCAAGCAGCGAGTCTAAATAGTGCCGATATTCTTCAATCAGACGGGAATCGTTACTTATGGCAAGTGCGTTATTGCTATCCATGAAATAACTGCGCGCATCCATATTGGCGGAACCAATCACTAAAGCGTCACTAAACAGAGTCACTTTACTGTGCAACGACAGAGTCTCACCCGATTGTTTTTTGTATTCAAAATAACGCAATGTTGCACTGTGTTTTTCATCAAAATGTTCAACATAATAATCAATAAATGCTTTATTGCTGTGACTGGCAAGAATGTTCACTGGCACCAGATCTGTGGTTGCAACAGAATTTGTAATGATATTCAAAGTAACATGACGACAGTCATGCCGACCATCAATCAGATGTTTGAACGCAAGCAGCATATTGGGTGGTGGAAAAAAATAAGCGTTATACACATAGATGCTGCGAGGTGACTTGTCGGCGGCAGTGCATTGCGCTTCGAGTTTATCCAGCCAGTAGCGATGTATATTTTTATTACTGATCGCTTCTTTATTGTTTTGTGCACCGAATTGTCTTTTCTGGTTATTGTCTGTCGCACGGTAAGGCAGATTTTCAAGGTATGTACCAATAGCCTGACTGCTGACTGAAAAAGTTGGGAACCGTGCGGAAAATGCCGCAGATTCCTGGTAGTCGCGTTGATAAGTTTGACGATGTTCTTCCATCCTGGCTTTTTCAAGTGCTATACGCTGGGTAACATCAAGATCAACCTGTCGCAACCGCTCGGCGCGACAATCAGCCAGCTGTTCACTTTTGTCACAATGCATATTCGCCCACTGCCAGTTGGCAACAAAGTCATTAGGTGCATGCTGACGTACTTCGCTGAGCGTTGCGGTACCAATAAAAGACCATAAAGCATCAAAACGGTGGCGTAACCGCACATCTGGCGCAGGAAGCCTGAGCAACAGGTCGGTATCCATAAAGGTGTATTTTGCACTCAGGCTGTTTGGGTGCATGTGATACGAATCTTCCACATTGCGGCCACCCAAAATGAAAAACTGCTCATCAGCCAGCAACAATTTATGGTGTGTGTAATCAGTAAAAAAATCCCAGTCACGCGCCGCGTCACCAATATTTTTCCGTTCAACCGGTAAAAATTGTGCGAATGAAGCATAAACAGGATTTAATGCATCACCATAATATTTAAACGCAAAGGCTGTTTTCACCCGATTGAACGCTCTCTGGTAGACGGGGCCGGTACGGGACTTCCAGTAAATCTGCCCAAATTTTTTCAGACCTTCAACTTGACTGTCGCTTGCCGCACCTCCCGAAGAAGCCAACGTGCCTAAGTCGACATTTTGTCCCTGCTCGATGGCAAGCGTCATTGCATCGGCGTTTTTTCCGAACAGCCCGGAAAGAAACAGTCCTGATTCCCCCATTCTCAGGTTGGAAATATTCACCGACTCAGCAGAAACACCATTGATAACCTCAGACGCGAATAATTTTTCAATGTGACCCAGCTTTTCTTTGCTACAGGCACTTCGATCAGTTCCTGGTGCAGCGTCACCACATCCCAGCGTCATGTAAACCGCATCTTTAATCATGTTATACGTTGGGCGGCCATAGAAGCGGACAGTCAAATTGCCGCCACCTTCAGATTCAAGCATCGAAAACCAGTCAAGCCGACTATAGTTGGTGACGTAATCCACCAACATGCGCACTTTTACACCACGCTGACTTGCGGCGATCAAACGGGTCGCTAAAACAGAGGAACTGTAATCGTCGGAAAATATAAAATACACCAGATCAATCGTTTGTTCAGCCTGATCAATCAAAGCAAGCTTGGCATCAAAGGAGTGCTGATTGTCGGTAATAACCGTACCAGAGGCAATGACAAGATTATCAATCTGGCCAATACTTTCGTGTAAAAGTGGTCGAATGTAGCCAACAGACTGGCAGGCGCTGAGAAAAAATACAGACAGCAAACAAAGCAAGATGGCGCGTAAAGTTCCGTTCATGACCCACCCTTCAGATTTTTTATTTTAGGATTTATTATTGCTCGTTATTTCACATCATACCAAAAAAATATAAAAGGAGATAAAAGAGAACGGAGAGGTTATTTTTTAACCAACCACGTCTTCTTTCTTCGGCCACCCTCTTTTCATCGGCCCTATTTTTACCTCGTATTTTTCCTCAATCATAATTCGAAACCTATCATCACCGATAGGTTGACTATAATGCGATGCTTTACGAATAAGATGGAGATCAGCTGCATTCAATTGGTGTTTGAATAATTCCCGATAAGCATCGCAGCGCTCCTCCGAGCCATGCCCTAAACGAAGATACTCATCATGAGAAGTCCCCTTTTCCCAATTAAACAAGGCGACAACTACCTTGAAAAACACCGGGACTGAGCTGTATCGTATCGGGCAACCGATTGGCCCATATGACATGATGATTGCTGGCCACGCAAGAGCCATGAGTTTAATGCTGGTCACCAACAACATGAAAACGTTTGAGCGGGTGCCAGGACTTCGGGTTGAGAATTGGGTGTAAATAATAATTAAATATTGTGTCCCCTTATTTTTAAAACGTGCCACTTTAAATTGCCGCAGAGCAAGGCGTTAGCTATCAAAATTGAGGAGGACTAATGTTCTGCGGAAAATGTGGAAAAAAATTAGGATGTGAAGCGAATTTTTGCAGTAATTGTGGAAC
>Ga0316204_10001063_pt1 | contig 81926 bp, 72 predicted proteins | sample 6monrhotite_MG_2_FD_205661 | JGI IMG/M metagenome (GOLD analysis project Ga0316204, IMG submission 205661) | Microbial mat bacterial communities from mineral coupon in-situ incubated in ocean water Damariscotta River, Maine, United States -... | ecosystem: Environmental > Aquatic > Marine >... | reverse complement strand
ATGGGAGAAAAACAGCGAGTGCCCCTGAGCGAGGAATTGGGTTACCTACGCGACTATCTGGACATTGAGCAAGAGCGCTTTCACGATCGCTTGGAAATCAATTATAACATACCTGATGAACTATTGATCGTACTGGTGCCGAGCCTTTTGCTTCAGCCCCTGGCAGAAAATGCCCTCAAACATGGCATCTCCCAACTGGAAGGTGCTGGTGAGATCAACATTAAGGTTGCTACAGAAACGGAAAACGAACTGCTGATAAGCATAGACAATACCATCAATGAAACACAAACAAGTGAGGCCGCCTCACTGGGCATAGGCTTGAAGAATTTGACCAAGCGGCTGATACAATTGTATGATGACCAGTATAGCCTCTCGGCCCTGCCAGCTGGCAACCGGTTCATTGTAACCATTAAAATACCCATCCAATATGAAGATTAAGACCATCATAGTAGACGATGAGCCACATGCCAGGCGCTACCTGGCCGACTTGCTGGACAAGGATGATGACCTGGAATTGATGGCGCAGCTCAAGAATGGTCGGGAAGCGCTTGATTATTTGAGCGACCACCCTACTGACCTGGTTTTTCTGGACATACATATGCCGGGCATCAATGGCTTGGAGGTAATGAAGCAGGTACCCAAAACCCAAACGCCTTTTATCATCTTCACTACTGCATATGACCAATATGCAATTACGGCCTTTGAAGCACAAGCCATGGACTACCTGCTAAAACCCTTTGATGAACAGCGCTTGTCCAAATCTGTAGACCGGGTGAAAGAACAACTGGCACTAAAGAAGGAAGCGGGCTTTCATCAGCAAATGGTGCAGATGTATCAGGACTTTCGTGATGCCCAGTCTCCCCAGCTTACAGAGTTCATCATCAAAGAACGCGGGTTTGAGAAGGTGATCAAGACCAAAGACATACAGTATATAGAAGCCAGTTCTGTTTATGCAGAATTGCATACGGCCGATGGCAAATACCTATACCGGGTAGCGCTCAACCTTCTGGAAAAACAACTCTCAGCAAGCTTTCTACGCATTCACCGTTCTCTTTTGGTAAATACAGAGCACCTGGCAAAGACCCAGTATCTCAATAATAACACCTATCAATTTAGCATGACCAACGGAGACAAACTGGTATCAAGTCGCTCTTACAAGGCAGAAATCATGCAAAAGCTAAACCCAGGCTAAACCCATAAAAAATGGCTGCCGCACCATGAAAGTACAGCAGCCCAACACATGGGATAGAACAGGTTCTACCCTTCCTCAGGTCACGGATCAAAGCCAGCTGCTCGATTTAACTGGCTTCACTCCCTTCATTCTCAAGTAAGTAATTGCTTTTCCCTGCTCTCTGTGCAAATGGTGCTCCATCATCATCAGGGCTTCTGTTCGGGTAAGCGCTTGCCCAAACATGTCAATCTTTTCGTCAAAAGCAGGCATTGCTTTCAAAGTGCTGATCACGTAGTCGAAAGAAGCCTCAAGGTCTGCAACGATCTGGGCCTTTGTAGATAGATTTTCGAGCGTGTTCTTATTCTTCTGCCCGACAGACCCCAGGTCGCCACCAGAGATTTTAGTGATGAAAAAGCGGTTGGAAGTACTAAAGTGTTTCATCAACTGACCAAAGGCCGAAACAGTTTCTACGGGTGCATAAGCATAGTGTTCTTCAGGCATGGCTTTGGCGCTGCCCACCACCATGCTTTTCATATTATTCCATGAGTATACCAGTCGGTCGGTTTGTAGCGATTGTGCTTTGGCTGTAGTTGCCATAAGGCAGAATGCAGCCAGGATTGTGAGTTTTTTCATGATTCAATGCAGAGTTGTTTCAAGGGGCAAACGCAGCATAATCGGGCCTTGGCGCTAAACTTGATCTGAATGACAATTAGAGATGTGAATGAAAATACGTTAACCTTTCATTCACGTTTTTAACATTCCATTGAATACCCAAGTCAAAAAAATGCCGTAAACTCACTTAATTTTTTACTCAAATACAGACCATGAAGACGATTCAAAAAACTTTAACTACTGCCCTGCTGGCCCTGCTTTTTGTAGGACAGGCCTGGGCGAACGGACCAGAGGCCAACAAAGAAGGCATGGTAGCCGACTGGGAACGCGCCAAAGCGTATACCCTTGAATACATTGATGCCATGAGCGAAGAAGGCTTTTTCAAATCACCCACTGAGGGCATCAGAACATTTGCAGGACAAATGCTTCACATTGCGGATGGTAATGCCGGTATAGTCGGCATTGGCACGGGCACTCAAGGACCTTTTGAAGGCCGGGTAGAGCAAGATGCCAGCCTGGATACCAAAGCCAAGGTGCGGGAAGTCATCGTAAAGGCTTACGACTATTGCATAGAGGCAGTGAAGAACATGGACATGGGCAAAGCTGATGAAAGTGTTGAAGCTTTCGACCAGAACTTCCCAAGAATAGAGTGGGTAAAAAAGGCTTTTGAGCATCAGACACACCATCGTGGACAAACTACCATTTACTTGCGCATGCTAGGCATTACGCCTCCACCAGAGAGGCTTTTCTAAATACTCGCTCAACCTTAGGAAAAGCACCATACTAGATTAAAAGTATGGTGCTTTTTTGTTTCAAAATCGGATATTGGTCCGTACGCCTTCGTACAGAAACTAAAGGCAAAGTTTCGCCCAACCCCTCTTCCTTTGCTTTAAACTAGGATTCCTCCCTCTGGCTTAGTATTTGTTATACCGAAATAGATATAATACTCCCTGACCATGAGAAGAAGCGATTTGGGCGAATTTGAAGAGGTGGTATTGCTGGCAGTTGCCGGGCTTTACCCGGAAGCATACAGCGTAGCCATAGCCGAAGAACTGGAAGCACAAACTGGTAAAACCGTCACCACCGGTGCAGTACATTCAGCATTACAGAGGCTGGAGAAGAAAGGCTATCTGAATTCACAAATGGGTGAAGCCACTGCCCAAAGAGGTGGCAGACGCAAAAGACTATTCGCACTCTCAGTTGCTGGTAGCAGCATTCTGCACCAGGTAAGATCGGTTCGTGATAACCTATGGAGCAAAATTGCTCCCGATGCCCTCCCCCCACTATAAGCGATGGTCATGAAAGAAAATCAACACCAGTCAACCCCTCCTCAATGGATCGACCGCCTGATCAGAAGCCTTGCTGCTGATGATAAGGTAGAAGAAATCATGGGCGATTTGCACGAGCGTTATGAACTGCTGGTAGCGCGATTAGGGGAAAAGAAAGCACGCAGAAGGTATATCAAAGAGTGCCTTTCCTGTATTAGACGGTCCAACTTAAAAAGTGAAAAAATGAACTCAAGAACGCCACAAGCCCTTACCCTTATTCGTCATTACCTGCTTATGGCCTTAAGGGTCACTACCAGAAACAGGGCTTTCACGATCATCAATGTATCCGGCCTGGCGCTGGGCATGGCATGCTTCTTACTCATCTTTTTGTGGACCTCAAGCGAGCGTGAAGTAGATAACTTTCACAGCCACCAGAATGAACTTTACACACTCTACCAAACCGTATATAATCCTCAAAGCTCATCAAGCAGTTATCTGCTACTGGATTACGGCAATCAGGATCAGAATTATCTAGCCGATATAGATCAATTGCTCAAAGACAAATACCCTGAAATACAAAATGTAAGTCAATTTGCCACTAGTTATGAATTGCCCTGGGGACGCGCCATGACTTTTCAATATGAGGACATAAAACACAAGATTGAAGGTGGCACTGCAGGAGAAGATTTCTTCAAAATGTTCTCTTACCCCCTTTTGGCGGGTTCTGCCGAGAATGCCTTGAAGGGGCTTAACAGCATTGCCATCTCTGAGAAAATGGCCAACATGTTCTTTGGCAATGCTGAGGCTGCCATTGGCAAGTTAATTCGTTATGAAAACGTAAAAAACCTGGAAGTAAAGGCAGTTTTCAAAGATTTGGACGCCCGCAGCTCATTCGAATTTGAATACCTGATTGGCTGGGAAAACACAGAACGCCAAGAAATTCTTCTTTCTAAAAGCCAGTACAATACATTCATTCAACTGGTACCAGAAGCCAATCCTGAACTACTGAGTCAAAAGATCAAAGACTTTCAGAATGACATGTACCCTTATGATGAGGGTTCTGGTGCAGACATCGGTATTCAGCCATTCAATGAGATGTACCTGATGTCTCAATTTGACAATGGTGAGCCCAGTACCGGCAAAATTGAATACATCCAAATATTTAGTGGAGTGGCCCTTTTTGTACTGCTCATTGCCTGTGTCAATTTCATGAACCTCTCTACAGCCAAGACACTAAAACGAGCCAAAGAAGTTGGCGTAAGAAAAGTGGTTGGCTCAAGTAGAAAATACCTGATCATCCAGTTTTTAGGAGAATCTGTCATGCTTTCGTTTATGGCATTGGGGCTTTCCTTACTGCTGGTCACTTTGATTCTACCAGTGTTCAACAACTTTACCGGCAAAGAAATGCACCTGGCACTTGACAGTATCTCTTACTGGCGATTCATATTAGGGCTGGCACTTGCTTGTGGTTTGTTTTCTGGCCTCTACCCTGCCTTTTTCCTCTCAGCATTCAAACCTATAAAAGTGCTAAAAGGACATTCCCGCACCAGCAGGTCGGCCAACTGGTTTAGAAAAGGCCTGGCAGTTTTCCAGTTCAGCCTTTCAAGCCTCTTGCTTATCGGCACCCTGGTAGTCTCCCGACAAACGGACTTTGTACAAAACACACACCTGGGCTATGACCGTGAAAATGTGATCTACCTCAGTATTGAGGGCACGCTCAATGACCAATACCGGGTCTTCAAGCAAAAACTATTGACCCAGCCCGGCATTGCCATGGTAGACCGTAGCAGTGAAGCCCCTCACAATATGCGCTTTGAAATGTCACACCCCTTTACTTGGCAAGGGCAAGAAAAAGACCAGTATGTAAGCTTTAAGCCTACTTCTGTTGGCTTTGACTTTATTGACATGATGGGCCTTGAAGTGGTAGAAGGCCGTGGTTTCAACAAAGACATAGTGACAGATACTACTGCTTTTATGGTCAATGAAACAGCCTTGAAGATGATGGGTCTTGAAGACCCACTGGGCAAAAGGATCTCTGCCTGGAATAAGCACGGGCATATCATTGGCATTGTGAAAGATTATCACATCAGCTCGTTACACGAGCAAATCAAGCCCCTGATTTTGGATGTAAAAGAAGACCTTTACTTTGGCATCATCATGGTGAAAACCGAGCCGGGCATGCTCAAACAAAGCCTGGAAAGTCTGGAAGCCATCAGCGCAGAAATAAACCCGGATTATCCGCTCGACTACCAGCTAATGGACCAGGAATATGCCCAACTCTATGAAAGTGAAGAGGTGGTGAGTAAACTCTCTAATGTGTTTGCTGGGCTTGCCGTAATCATCTCCTGCCTTGGACTACTCGGGCTGACCATGTTTACTACCGAACATAGGGTGCGTGAAATAGGAATCAGAAAAGTGCTGGGGGCTTCGGCCAAGGGCATCATTGCCATGCTCTCAAAAGAATTCATAGGCCTGGTCATTGTGGCCTTTATTATCTCAGCACCGGTGGGTTGGATTTTAATGAGAAACTGGCTCAACGACTTTGCCTATAGCATCCAACTGGATATTTGGGTATTTGCACTTACCGGAGCCATTGCACTATTGGTCGCCTGGCTGACCGTTGGTTTTCAAACCTACAAAGCCGCCTCTAACAATCCCGTTAACAGTTTACGGACAGAATAAAGCATTTCAGTACCACTTGCAGAATTTTGTGTTTTACGCTGTAACGATTTCATCTTTTTTCGCACCTTTACAAATGTAAGGGATCATCAAAGGATGATTGTGTCAAGTCGTAGTACTTGAGGTTTAGGTCTTCATTAACTCAAACACATTTATGAAATTCAAATTTCTGATTTTAGGTGTGCTGACTTTTGTCGTTCAGTCGGTTTACTCACAGAATTACCACCTAGGTTTAAGAACCGGTTTTTCAACCGCAAGTCTGGATACAGAAAATGACGGAGGTCCGGAAATCAGCAATCGTGATGCATTTCAAATTGGATTGGTACACACTTACGTACCTAGAAATGGTCCTATTGGGTTCTCAATAGAAACTGGTTACCTTCTTAAGGGTGCCAGGGTGGCCGACACAGAATTGGATTATCGTATGCATTTTCTGTCTATGCCAACACTATTAGACATCTACCCAACTAAAAAATTCAAAATAAGCGTTGGTCCATCCTTCAATTACCTTCTTGACGCTCGTAATCACATCAATGATTCTACCAGCGTTACGCTATCCAACATTTATTCCAGTCGTTGGGAAGTCTCAGGGGTAATCAGTGCCAGTTATGCGCTCGATTACTTTGCTGACATAGGCATTAGGTATACCCAAGGGTTCAACACTTTGGCCAATAGAGATGCCGTATTGAGTAGAAGACGCATTAGGACCTCCACTTTTCAGATATTCCTCTACTTCAAAATAGCCAATTGAGAATTAAGGCATAGTTATATCAAAGAGGTATGCTTATATGGCCAGCCAAAGGATGATGTCGACCCTTCGGTTCATTTTTCTGCCATACCAGGTTGAATTGTCATAGACGGGGTTGAAAAGCCCAAAATCACGGGTTTCTATGATCTCCCGATTAATCTTTTCGTTTTCTATCAGCAGTTCAATTACTGATTCACTGCGCATTTCAGACAGCCATTCGTTGTACTCCACTCCACCAATGGGGTCGGTATGGCTATGTACGGTAATCAGGTAATTGTGTAGGTTGGGTACAGAATCAAGGAAAGTCTGTAGTTCTTCCATCTGATCATAATCCACATAGAAACTGCCGCCACCAAAATAGATACTCCTTACAAATGAAGGTTCACCAAACTGCTGACCTTGGGCAAGGTGCAGGCTAAAAAGCAAACATGCTATGGTGATGAGCCTCATTATTAGTAAGATATTTTATAAAAACGACATATGCACGAATCCGTTTCGGAAAGCATACATCAATTTCATATTTTGTGACGACTGGTATTACTCTAATCGATGAAAGAACTAATTATGGTAATGGGCATATCTGGCTCAGGCAAGTCTACCATTGGTCAGGCTCTGGCCATTGAAATGGGGCTGCCCTTCATTGATGCTGATGATTTTCATCCGCAGGAGAACATCAAAAAAATGAGTCGTGGCGAGGCCCTCAATGATGACGATCGCTGGCCCTGGTTGGCAAGCATAGTCGAATATGTGCTCGATTCGCACCGCCCGTCTATGGTGCTTGCATGTTCTGCCTTAAAAACCTCCTATCGGGAATATCTGGGTCAGAGGCTCACACTTAAAACACTTTTTCTGAATCTAAGTCGTGACGAGGCTATTAGACGTCTGGCTGATCGGAAAGGGCACTTTATGCCTACTTCACTGGTAGATTCGCAGCTCAACACGCTGGAAGAGCCCAAAGAGGCGGTGTCTGTTTCAGCTACAGACAGCATTTCATCCATAGTACAAACGGCCAGTCAACATTTTTCAACCCACAATCTGAATCCCTAATTACTCCCCTTCCATGAACGAAATTCAGCTTATTCTGGCCATTGTAACGGGCATCATTTTGCTATTGTTGCTCATCATCAAGATGAAGCTCAATGCCTTCCTTTCTTTGCTGATTGCCAGTATATGGGTGGGGCTTATTGGTGGGCTTTCTCCCGATCTGGTGATAGGTTCTATCAAAAAAGGAATGGGTGACACCCTGGGGTTTGTGGCTACCATTGTTGGACTGGGAGCCATTTTTGGTGCATTACTGGAGCATTCAGGCGGTGCACAGGGACTTGCCAAATACCTGATTAAAAAGGGCGGAGAACAAAAATCCCGACTGGCTTTGCTCATTACCGGTTTCATCGTTTCAATCCCCGTCTTTTTCGATGTGGGTATCATCATCCTCTTCCCCATTGTAAAGGCACTGGCCAGGCGCATCAGAAAAAACGTATTGTACTTTGCCCTCCCCTTACTCACTGGTCTGGCCGTTACCCATAGTTTTATCCCCCCAACTCCCGGTCCGGTTGCTGTAGCCGACATTCTGGGTGTAGACCTGGGTTATGCCATTGTGGTAGGTGTAGCCCTTGGTTTGCCAGTAGCCCTGCTCTGTGGGTTGATTTTCGCCAAATGGATTACTCCTGAAGAAGTAGAGGAGCTGGAAGAAGTAGAAGAACTTGATCAGGAATATGATCCGAGCCTTGTGAAAACCATTTTCTGGGTATTAGGTATCCCTATCGCATTCATTCTCATTGGTTCTTTTCTGAATACCATGGTGACGGAAGGCCTGATGACCGCTAATACCTTCATTGAGGTGCTGGGTTTCTTGGGCGATCCTTTTGTGGCCTTGATTCTTGCTACATTACTCGCCCTCTATTATCTGGGGTCTAAAAGGGGTGCTTCTAAGAAAGAGCTGTTTGAAGTAAGCAATCGCTCATTGGGCCCAGCAGGTTCAATCATTCTCATTACCGGTGCGGGTGGTGTGCTCAAGCAAATGATGATCAATACTGGCATAGGTACTATGATTGGCGATGCCATGAGCCAGTCTTCTATGTCAGTGGTGGTGCTGGCTTATCTGGTGGCTGTTTTGGTGCGCATTATGCAAGGCTCTGCTACTGTAGCCATGCTTACGGCAGCGGGTATTGTTGCCTCCATCATTACCGGCATGGATTATGACATGATGGACAAAACACTGATTATGATGGCAATAGCAGCAGGTTCGGTTGTCATGAGCCATGTGAATGACAGTGGCTTCTGGCTGGTGAACCGGTATTTGAACCATACCGTGCAGCAGACCTTGCGTAGCTGGACCATTCAATCTTCTATGATCTCAGTCACCAGTTTTCTGCTCATTTTTATTGCCTACTTGTTGCGTTGAGGCTTGGCTTCCCTTTACAAAATGCAGCTATTGCACAATGTGAACCAAGTCCCGCAACTTTCCAAAAGGGAGATTGCCGCGCTGCGCTCGCAAATCGATGGCTACTTCGATCTTCGGTCTTCTGACTCCCGTCTTCCCTACTCATTCCGAAGTAAGCGGGCGGGCCGCACCTGCATGACCTTGCGCACTTGAATGGCCAGGGTTAGCGCAGTAATGACAGTTACCAGCACAATGGCAATCACGAAATACTCAGGCCCAACAGGCGCCCTGTAGGCAAAGCGGTTTAGCCACTGGTCCATGAGCCAATACACCACGGGAACGGCCAGGAGAGATGCCAGAAAGCTCAGTAGTAAGAAATCCTTACTCACCACTTTGGCAACCTGATTTAGCTCAGCGCCCAGCACACGTCTGATGCAGATCTGCTTGATTTTCAGATGTGCAGATACTGCCGAGAAACCATACATGCCCAAAATGGCTACGAAAATGGCCAGGCCGGTAAACACTCTGAGCAGTGTAGCAAAGTCTTGCTCCTGGCTGTATAGGCCTGATATCTGTTCGGTGAGCATTTTATACTCCAATGGAAAATCTCCATCTGGGAAGGCCTCCTGCCAATTGGTGGCTACAGAACGAATGGCTTGCGTCATGTCAACCCCTGCATTGAACTTCACGAGTACATTTCTGGGTGGCCCCAACCACATTTCCAAAGCCATGGGAGCAATTTCATGGTGTAGCGACTGGTGATGAAAGTCTTTGAAAATGCCAATGATCATGGCATCAGCCATACCGGCAAACTCTACTCGCTTACCAATGGGGTTTTCCAAATCCAGCCTTTCTGCCAAAGTCTCGTTGATCAAGATGGCATTGACTGAATCGGAAGCAATGGCCCTATCAAAAAAGCGCCCCTCCAGCACTTCAAGGCCTATTACCTTGTCAAAGTCATAGTCCACTCCAAAGTAGGCAGTCTGCACTACCTCTTCTTCTGGCCACTCTTTGGGCCTTAATGGGCTACCACTGGCACTACCGTCTAAAGCCGGGCCAAAGGTGATGCTGCTGACCATTGAATTGCCGTTCAGCACATTGCGAAAAGCTTCCTTTTTGTTCTGCACATCATCACCCCTAAACCCGGCAACCATGATGCCTTCCTGGTCATAGCCCAGGTCTTTTTTGTTCCAATAAGAGAGTTGATTAACCACGATAAAACTGATCATGATCAGTGCAGCTGAAATACCGTACTGTACCAGTAAAACCACCTTTCGCAGCGAGAAGCGGGCATTTTTCACCACCAGATTGTTTCTCAGTAGTGATAGAATGCCCTGCGAAGCCAGAGAGGTACCCAGATAGAGACCATTAATCATTCCAAATGAAAGACAGAGACCAAGCATCAATAGCAGCACCCAGACAATGGCCTGACTACTCATGGCTGGCAGGTAACCTAAGCCTGATACCAGCCATACCAGGCCCAGACTTAACACACCAGAAATGATGACCACCAGGCAGGTTTCGACCAGCATTTGCTTGACGATTCTGAGCCTGCTGCTCCCGAGGATTTTTCGCACACCTATCTCTTTGGTACGGGTATACATGAGCGCAGCCAGAATATTGAAATAATTGAAGAAGGCAATCACGATGATCAAAACGGCTACAATGGCGAGGCTCTTGAGGTTTTCAGCATCATTGATGCGAAATAAGCCCCCCATCGGGTTAGAGATGTCTCCTGAGCCCAAATAAATATTATTCAGCGGCTGCAATTCTACATCTACCTTTCTGTTAGACGCAGAATTGTTATTAGCCATAAAAAGGTCGGTGGCTTTCTGAGTGACATCAGCCAGATTAGCGCCCTCATGCAATTGCAGATAAGTGAGAAATCCCAGCCACCGCCAACTCGTGAGTGGTTCGAGTCCGCCCGGTCCTACTTTGAAGGTATTGAAGGAAATGAGGAAGTCGAAATCCAAATGAGAATTGATAGGAATGTCTTTTAAGATGCCTACCACCTGCAAATCGATCTCATTGTTATAATTGATGATTTGCCCCATTGGTGACACCTCACCAAAGTACTTTTTCGACATCTCCTCTGTGATGACGATGGTATTGGGTGCCTTCAGCACATCATCCACATTGCCCTGTAGCAGGGGAAAAGAGAACATTTGAAGGAACTCATTTTCGGCAAAAAACACACGCTGCTCAAAGAATGACTGCTGCTCGTGCCGCATAATGATGGGATAAGCATAGCGCAGTCTGGTAGCCGCTTTAATTTCTGCCAGATTGCTCTTAATCTCCGGGCCAAAAGCCGGTGGAATGATGGGGTAATGAATCTCACCGGAAGCCCTGATAAAATGCAAGTTGGCCCGGTAAATGTCTTTACCATTTTCATGGTACTGATCGTATGATAGCTCTTGCTGCAGGTAGATGATAATGCCAAAAACACAGGCAAAACCCACGGTGAGTCCCACGATATTGATGGTAGAATACGTGCGATGCTTTTGGATGGATCGCAGCCCTACCTTGATGAAATTCCTGAACATACTAAAAGCGGTGCTCTTCAGTTTACGCTCATCATTAAATTGCCTGTCCAGCAACTCAAGATTGGGATAATCTTCCTTTATAACCTGATCAAAGGCCTTTTTAGGACTCAATCCTTCATTGAGTAGTTCATCAATTTTAGATCTGAAATGATCTTCCAGCTCTTCAATATCACCATCCTCAAAAGCGGGCTGGCTCCTTAGCGATCGCCTCCATTGCCTGATAGCAGCATCCAAATCAAACATCATAACCGGTCAGTTTAAGGTTCCACAGCTGCCCCATGGTGGCCATCACATCCAACCACTCCTGTTTCTTGTCTACCAGTGCTGCCCTACCCTCAGCCGTAATTGCATAATATTTACGCTTACGGCCATTTTCAAGCACTCGCCATTCTGCGGTTATCAGCCCCTGCTTGTCCAGCCTGTGCAGTACCGGATAAAGCATGGGTTCGCTCCACTCCAGCTTGCCTTGCGACAATTCCTTTACTTGTTTGATGATGGCATAACCGTAGTTCTCCCCTGTCGATAGCACAGAGAGTATGATGGGGATGGTTGAAGCCCCGGTGAGTTCTTTTGATGACATACTTAATACTGTTAGGTATTATACCTAATACGGTTAAGTATAGAGAAGGTTATTAAGTATGATAAGTCAGCAAAAAACATTCCCCCTTGACCTCCAAAAATCGAGAACGTGTTAGTCAATCAGGGTTTTGTGTTAATAAAAGTATTAGGTTGAAGATAGCTTTGTTAAAAAGCAACCCCATGGACAAGCAGGTAATACATTCAAAGGCCATCAGTGACATCTTATCGGTAATGGGTTTGGGTAAGCCCACCCACCCCTTAATCACTATCATTGATACCGCTAAATTGGCTTATGGAGAAGAGACAGTGGGTAATCGATTTTCCTCTGAGTTGTATTGCATAGCACTGAAAGATTCAAACTGTGGGATTGATTATGGTCGAAACTCCTACGACTTTGATGATGGTGTATTGATTTTTACGGCCCCTAAGCAGATAATCACGGTTAAGAAACCTCAAGCACTTAATCAGGTAAAAGGCTGGATGCTCTATTTTCACCCTGACCTGATTAGAAAAACCAGCCTCGGTGAAAAAATTGACAGGTACAATTTCTTTAATTATGAGGTACATGAAGCCTTGCACCTTTCTGAACAAGAACAAAACACCCTTAATCAAATCATTGAACTCATTGAGGGTGAGGTAAAAGAGCGCATCGATAATCATAGTCAGCAGGTGCTTGTTTCAAATATCGAGTTGCTGCTTAACTACTGCGTTCGGTTTTATGAAAGACAATTCAACACGCGCTCTGCAAGTAATCGTGATACCGTTTCCAGAGTTGAAACACTGTTAAAAAACTACTATTCAGAGAATGACCTCATAGAAAGCGGTCAACCCACCATTCAATATTTGGCAGACCAATGTCACCTCTCCCCAAGCTACCTTAGCGATTTATTGGCAAAAGAAACCGGCCGTTCTACTAAAGAGCATATCAATGATTTTTTAATAGAAAAAGCCAAACATTTGCTACTGAGTTCTAGAGACTCCATAAGCGGTATTGCCTATTCTCTGGGCTTCAACTACCCTCATTACTTTGGCAGAATGTTCAAGCAAAAAACCGGTCAAACCCCTCAAGAGTATCGCCAGTTAAATTGATAAAAAGTCACACAACTGTGCTTTTCTGTAGGTTTCTGCGATTTGTGTTCAACCTTCTCTTTTTAGTGTTAATCCGCTCCTATGGTTAGAGCAATATTTGTTTCATCAGGAATTTAAAATCACTTAGATATGAAACATAAATTATTAGTAACCGGTGCGAGCGGTGCTTTTGGTCGTTTGACATGCATTCAGCTAGCGGCAGAAGGACATCAAGTTGTGGGCACTATGCGTTCGGTTGGGGGTAAAAATACAGAGTTAGCCAATGAGCTAAAGTCGAAAGGTATTGGCTTGGTAGAAATGGATGTGACTGATGAAGACAGTGTCAACTCAGGAGTAGCTTCGGCCATTGGGCAAATGGATGGCATCGACACGGTTTTTAACAATGCGGGAATTGGTGCTAACGGAATTCTGGAATGTTTTACTGCCGAGGATATTCAAAACGTATTTGATGTGAATGTTTTTGGCGTACAACGGCTCATGAGGGCTGTTTTGCCACACTTAAGAAAGCAAGGCATAGGTACCATTATCCATACCTCTAGCTGCATAGGCAGAATCACCACTCCATTTCTAGCAGCTTATTCCGCATCAAAGTACGCTCTGGAATCTATTGCAGAAGGGTACCGGGCAGAGCTCTCAGGCTTTGGAATTGAGTCATGCATTGTAGAGCCGGGTGGTATGCCTACTGCGTTTATGGGGGCCATGATAAAGCCCAGTGATACAGAAAGAAGCCAACAGTTTGGAGAAATGGCAAACCTCCCCGATGCCTCGTTAAATGGCTATGTTCAATACATTGAAGCCAATCCAGAACAAAGACCAGAAAGAGTAGCAGAGGCAGTAGTAGAATTGATAAACACCCCATTTGGCGAAAAGCCATTCAGAACAGTGGTTGATTTCTCAGGACTGAAAGAGGCAATCGAGAATTATAACAAGGTATTGCATGAAACTACAAAGGGTGTGTATGCGGCTAATGGGGTAGACAATCTTTTAGGTTTGAATAAAGACTGAAAGATAGCATCGATCTATGGCTGGGAGATTGCTTGGTCCTGCGTCCATGCAGAACGATAGCGATTTCCTGCTTCCTACTTCCTGCTTAAGGTTTATTAATCACTTTCATTATGAGTTTGTGGGTGGATTGTATTGATTTGGCTAAAAATCAAGCATGAGAATCATTCTACCATTTCTATTCGTTCTGGCATTTAGTTTACCACTATCCGCTCAAAACTTCGAGAAAGTGAGTTTTGGGGAAGGTGATGATGACTATTATCTGGCCGTAAAACCACAGGGGCAAATATTGGGTACGGTGGTGCTGATGCCAGGTTTTGGGCAAACACCGGAATCAATCTTTCCAGAAAGTAAGATTCAAAACGTGGCCTATAATCGTGGAATCATGACCATCGCCATTGCTGGTGGGCAAAAGTTGCATTGTGACGCCTCCGTCATCAGCAAGCTGGAAAGAGGGCTTTCTCATGCCATTGAGAAGTATGATCTGGACAAGCGCTTGCTGGTAATGGGTGGTTTCTCGGCTGGTGGTACCATCAGCCTGCGCTATGCAGAGCTTTGTCATGAAAAACCCGATGAATTTCCAATTGTCCCAAAGGCAGTTTTTACGGTAGATTCTCCTGTTGATCTGGTAGGGATATGGGAATATTTTCAGCGTGAACTCAAGAAGGATTTTTCAGAGGCGGGAGTCAACGAGGCTAAATTCGTCTCTGAACTGATGTTGCGTGAAATAGGTCATCCAAAAACTGAACCGCTTAAATACATGCGACTCTCCCCTTTCAGTAGGTCAGCACAACCTCCTGGTAATGAGCGTTTTTTAAAAGGAATTCCCGTGCGTACTTATCATGATATTGATGTAACATGGCTCGTAAAGCAGCGGGGTCGCAGCTTGTATGACAGCAACAGTTTGGATGCCTCTGAGCTTATCAGTCGACTCTTCTTAATGGGCAACGATCATGCAGAATTCATCATCTCAAAAACTCCCGGAATGCGCAGCAATGGTTTACGGCATCCACACAGTTGGTCCATTGTAGATGAGGTGGAATTTATGGATTGGGTGCTTATGGCGCTTCGGAGATAGCGCTTCGCAGATTAACCGCAAAGGGCGCTGAGAAACACAAAGGTACTTATAGGCGCTCATTTCGTCTGACCTCCAGTGCGGACGGAGAAAGGAAACTCAAAGTTTCTTACCACGATTTACTACTTACAGATTGCCGCGCTTTGCTCGCAAAACGATAACTACTTCTTTCTTCCGTCTTCCAAATCCCCCCTTCCTTCGTGCTCGGTAGCCTTAGCAAAGGAGCGGGTCTTCCCACTTTATACCTCTTAACTCGAAAACCGACAAGGAGATTGCCGCGCTGCGCTCGCAAATCGATAACTACTTCTCTCTTCCGTATTCCTATTCCCCCCTTCCTGCGTGCTCAGTAGCCTTGGCCGAGGAGCGGGTCTTCCCACTTCTGTCTTCCGACTTCCAGCTTCCAACTTCTAACTTCTAACTTCCGTCTCCCTCACCACTCCGTACGGAAAACACCTTCTCTGTCCAGGCGCTCATAGCTATGCGAACCAAAGTGATCGCGCTGGGCTTGCACCAGGTTCATGGGCAGTCTGCCGGTTCTGAAAGCATTGAAGTAGTTGAGGCCGGCACTCATGGCTGCCGCAGGAATACCTCCTCTTACCGCGAAAGAAACCACCTTAGCGGCCGATGCCACCAATGGTTTTACCATCTCGGCAATTTCAGCGTCTAGCAGCAGGTTTTGCAGCTTTGGATTGCGATCATAAGCCTTGCGCATGTCTTCCAACAGGCTGGCCCGGATAATACAGCCACCACGCCAGATGCGGGCAATGGTCTCCATGTCCAGCTCATAACCATACTCTTCAGAAGCCGCAGCCAGCTGCTGCATGCCTTGAGCATATGACACGATGTAGCTAAAGAAAAGCGCCTGCTCAAGCTCTTCCACGGTCAGTTCGCTATGACTGGTGGAGGCATGGGGATAGATAGCTTCTGCCTCTACCCTCTGAGCTTTGAGGCTTGATATTTCTCTCATGCTCACCGCCACATCAACAGTGGGGATAGGAATGCCCAGGTCCATGGCGTTCTGCGAGGTCCACTTGCCTGTGCCTTTTTGCTTTCCTTTGTCCAGGATAGCATCTACCAGGTCACCATCGGTCAGGTCATCCTTCTTGGTAAGAATGTCAGCTGTAATGTCTACAAGGAAGGATTGCAGTCTGCCTTTGTTCCAGCTATCAAAGGCCTGGTGCATGGCGGCATTGTCCATGCCCATGCCGCGTTTCATCAGGTCATACGACTCGGCTATGAGTTGCATCAAGCCATACTCAATGCCATTGTGTACCATTTTGACATAGTTACCAGCCGAACCATTGCCCAAATGAGCCACGCAAGGTTCTCCATTCACCTTGGCCGAAACGGCTTCAAAGATGGGTTTGATATGCGCATAAGCTGCTTTATCGCCTCCAGGCATGATACTCGGGCCAAAGCGCGCCCCTTTAGCCCCACCAGAAACACCAGAGCCGAAGAAGTGAATCCCTTTTTCTGACAACTCGCTAAAACGCCTGTTGGTATCAGTGAAAAAAGAGTTTCCTCCATCGATAATGATATCACCTTTGTCCAGATGAGGCACCAGGTCAGCAATGACAATATCCACTACTTTGCCGGCTGGCACCAGCAGCATGATCTTTCGTGGTGAGGAGAGCCTGGCAACAAACTCCGTTACCTCAGTAGTGCCATCTACCTTTTTACCCGCTCCTTCTTCTTTCAGGCGATCTACCATGTCCTGGCTGTTGTCCAGTCCATAGGCCGAAAAGTCATGGTCAGTTACATTGAGAATGAAGTTTCTGCCCATTACACCGAGCCCCACCAGTCCGAAATCATATTGCTGATCTGTCATAGAATTTTATTTATCATTGAACCTTATTGAGCTGCCAAACATTCCATGTAGAAATGTTCTTATTATTTTGATGCTAGGCTGCTCTTTTGATAGCTTAGCCACAAAGAAAAGAACCTGCTCTTTCCAATAAAAACTAAATGAAAAAAACTGACAATCAGGTACTGGTTATTTTCGGTGCTTCTGGGGATTTGACCAAGAGAAAACTGATTCCTGCCGTCTTTAATCTTTTTACCAGCGGTCTTTTACCTGAATGCTATGCTGTATTGGGCGTAAGCAGGTCTGAATACAGCGATGAAGCCTATCGCGACAAGGTGGTTTTTAACAATGACCACATATTGGGTAAAAAAGAAGCCACTGAAGAAAACCTGAAAGCTTTTGCCGACCTGATCCATTATCAGGCCATAGACACCAAAAATGTGTCGGACTACCGCAAGCTGAAGAATAGACTGACGAAAGTGGATGGAGAGAAAGCCACCTGCAACAATTACATCTTTTACCTCTCTACCCCTCCCAGCCTGTACGAAACCATTGCAGCCGGACTTGCTGGTGCCGGATTGAGCACTGAAGAGGTAGGTTGGAGAAAATTGATCATAGAAAAACCTTTTGGCTATGACCTGGAGTCGGCCAAGGTGCTGAACGATCACTTACTTTCGTTTTTTGACGAAGACCAGCTCTATCGCATCGACCACTACCTGGGCAAGGAAACGGTACAGAATATATTTGTCACCCGTTTTGCCAACTCCATCTTCGAGCCCATCTGGAATAGGAATTACATTAATAGAATAGAAATCAGTGCGGCTGAAAGTGTGGGTGTAGAAAAGCGAGGCGGCTATTACGATGGCTCTGGTGCCTTGCGCGACATGGTGCAAAACCACTTGATGCAGCTGCTGGCCTTTGTGGCCATGGAGCCTCCCGTACGGGCCGATGCAGAGTCTATCAGGAACGAGAAACTCAAAGTCTTTCAATCGCTGAGACCACTTTCTGAAGAAGACATTCGTACCAACATCATTCGTGGCCAGTACATGGAATCGCAGATTCGCGGTGAAGAGGTACCCGGTTACCGACAGGAAGAAGGTGTTGATCCCGAATCGAAGACCGAGACTTATGTGGCGCTCAAGTTCTTTATTGACAACTGGCGCTGGAAAGACGTGCCATTCTATATAAGAACAGGCAAAAAGCTACCCACGCGGGTTACAGAGGTAGTTATTCACTTTGAGCCCAACCATCACCACCTCTTTGCCCAGGATAAAAATCTGGCCAATGCCCAGAACATGCTGGTGCTTAGGATACAACCAGACGAAGGCATACTCTTGAAATTTGACATGAAAATACCAGGTGCCGGCTTCAAAACTGAACAGGTAAACATGGACTTCATGTACAATCAACTCACCGATGTATACCTGTCAGAAGCTTATGAACGCCTGATTTTGGACTGTATGCAGGGCGATGCCACGCTTTATTCCAGAGGAGATGCGCTGGAGGCAGCCTGGGAATTTGTAGACCCCATATTCGATACCTGGAAAAATGATGCCAGCATACCGGTGTATGGTTACCCTGCGGGAACCTGGGGGCCTGAAAATGCTGATGAACTAATTGAAGGTGAGAACATGGTTTGGCGCTACCCCTGCAAAAACCTGACTGATGATGGCATCTATTGCGAGCTTTAACTAAAGAACTTTGAACACACAGATATTTGATACCCCACAAGCAGTGGCCGAAGCCTTTGCTGCCGAATTCGTTGAGTTAGTACAGAATAACTACTCACTGACTGTCGCACTTTCAGGCGGCTCTACACCAAAAATCCTTTTTGACATACTTGCAGAAAAGCATGCTGACCTGGACTGGACCAAACTTCACTTTTACTGGGGCGATGAACGCTGCGTACCCCCTACGGACGGTGACAGCAATTACAAAATGACGGTGGATCACCTGCTATCTAAAGTAGACATGCCTGATGCCAACATTCACAGAGTAAAAGGTGAAAATGACCCGGCAGTAGAAGCAGTCGACTATGGCAAACAGATTGATACGAACCTGCCTTCAGTAAATGGAATGCCTCAGTTTGACCTGGTAATACTGGGCATGGGTGGAGACGGTCATACGGCCTCCATATTCCCACACGAAATTGAACTGCTTAAAGCTGAGAGCACTTGCGCAGTGGCTACCCATCCAGAAAGTGGGCAGATCAGGGTGTCACTAACCGGAGGCGTAATCAACAATGCCAAAAAGGTGGCCTTCCTGGTAACAGGCGCTGGCAAAACCGAGAAAATTGATGAGATATTTCATAAAACCGGAGGCTGGGAAAGCTACCCCGCCAGCTATATAGCGCCCACTTCGGGTGATTTGACCTGGTTTATGGATAAAGCTGCCGCGGCTAAGCTTTAATGCCGTTTAGTTAAGAGGTTTGAAGTGTGAACTTCTATTGCGCCCCTTCCCTAAAAGGTGATAAAAAGATAGATTGCTAGTCCCTTAAGGGAATTAAAGGGTGGAAGTCCTTAACTAACCGGCATTGAAAAAAGGTTTCAAGCTTCCAACCAAACTCGCAATGCAGTGGTCTAAGCATAAAAAGACCGTTTATGAAGTTGAAAACCCTGCTTTTCCTGAGCCTCATTGCCATTGCTCTTGCTGGCTGCGACAATGAATACAATGGCCCACAGGACTGTGTTGCTCCATCGCAAGCTGAGAGCACTAACTGGTTTCAGGATTACATTGCTCAGTTTGAAGATGATACCACAGGCTATTGGTACTTGTCAGCAGCTACTTACAACTCTCAAACTGTATACCTACCCGGCAACTGCTGTCCCAATTGCCTCACTGTACCTGTAGTACTCGACTGCCAGGGGGAGCGAATAGGCACCCTCGGCAATGGAGATGACGAGATAGACCCCGATGCCATTAGCAATGTGGAGATCATCTGGCGATCGCCCAACTTCGTTTGCACCAATTAATCCACTACCTCTTTGGCAATAAGTATAGAAAGTTTTTCTATACTCCTTAAAACGTTGATTTCATGGTTTTTTGAGGCTAACTGAGCCGTTTGTCAACTGACGGATTAATTAATACCCAATAATTGGTAGATTCAGCTGATTTAAGTCTAAAGCCAAAATCAGCAACCATGACCTCATTTTACCGCAAAGTCAGTATGCTTGCCTGCATCTTATTGCTTGCCAGCATCAGCACTCCTATTTTCTCACAGGGCACCCGCCTTTTGCGCCAACCCAGCATTAGTGCTTCCAACATCGCCTTTACTCATGGTGGTGACATCTGGGTAACCAACCTTCAAGGCACTGACTTGAAGCGCATTACCAGTACCCCTGCGGTAGAAAGCGACCCGCACTTTTCACCCGATGGCAATTGGATTGCCTTTACCTCCAACAGAGCCGGAGGTAATGCGGTATTCATCGTGTCTAAAAATGGTGGCACCCCAAAAAGACTTACCTGGCACCCCTCACCTTCTTCGGCCCGTGGTTGGACCAATGATGGCAAGCGCGTGCTCTATGCCTCTACCAGAGGATCGGCCCCCTCCTCTTTCAACTACCTCTTCACAGTTTCGGTAGACGGTGGCCCATCCGATCAAGTGACCGCTCAGTGGGGTTTTGACGGGTCGTACAGCCCTAATGGCAGGCAAATGGCCATTGACAAAATGAGTCGTTGGGATGTAGAATGGCGCGCTTACCGTGGTGGACAAAACACGCCTTTGATCATTCTAAACCTGAACAATCAAAGTGAAACACTGATTCCCAATGAAGGCAAGACCACTGATGTACAACCAGTTTGGGTAGGTCAAAACATCTATTTTCTGTCTGACAGAGACTGGACCATGAACGTATGGGCTTACAATACACGCTCAAAACAACTTTCTCAAGTCACTCGATTTGAAGGCACTGATGTAAAATGGTTGAGTGCTCGCAATGGCCAAATGATCATTGAGCAAAACGGCTACCTGCATACTGTAAACGCTTCTGATGGAAGTACTACGCAACTTGACATTACGGTCACTGGTGATTTCCCCTGGTCAGAAACCAAATGGGAAACCGTGAGTAATCGCGCCAGAGCAGCCTCGCTCTCTCCTACCGGCAAGCGTGCCTTGATGGAAGCCCGTGGCGACATTTATACAGTACCCATTGAAAACGGTGATCCACGCAACCTCACTCAAAGCTCTGATGCTGCTGATCGCAACCCCATCTGGTCGCCTAATGGTGATAAAATCGCCTGGTTCTCTGACAAAGGTGGTAGCGGCTATGCCCTTTATATGGCCGATCAGGATGGGCTTTCTGCCCCAACCAGCATAGGCATTGGAGAATCGAAAATGGCCTGGGAACCTACCTGGTCTCCTGATGGCGAGCACATTGCCTTTGTTGATGATGATACCCGTGTGAGGGTAATTGACCTGGCCAGTGGCAACGTTCAAACTGTGGGACAAGGCGGTAATAACCTTGACCGCGGCAACATGGGCATTACCTGGGCACCCGATTCTAAAAAGCTGGCCTACTGCATGTCAGGCTCTAATAACTTCCGCAGAATCATGGTTTGGAACAAGGAAGATGGCAGCTCGAATCAGCTCACTGACTCATTTGCCGATGCTTTCTCTCCAAGCTGGGACCGTGACAAAAAGCACCTTTACTTTCTGGCCAGTACCGATGTAGCCCTGGGCTCCGGTTGGGCCAACACCAGTGCCATAACTGCACAGCCCTCCTACTCTGCTTATGTGATTGTATTGCAGGAAGGAGCCGACTCGCCCTTTATCCCGAAAAGCGATGAGGAAAAGGTAAAGAAGAAAGAAGAGCCTAAAGAAGACAAAGGCGATAAGAAAGAGGAAAAAGAGAAAGGAAAAGACAAGGACAAAAAAGAAGAAGCGAAGGACGAAGGCATCAAAATAGACATGGAGGGCATTGCCCGTAGAACCATAGCCCTGCCCATGCCATCTGCCAACTACATCAATACTGAAAGCGGCCCCGCTGGCTCTGTTTTCATAGGTGAAAGAAAACCCGGCAGCTTTGCACTCGTGCTTCACAAGTTCACTTTGGACAAGCGCAAGTCGGCAGAGTACCTGACTGGTGTGAGACAATATTCGGTTTCTGCCGATGGTAAGAAAATGCTGGTGCAAACCGGACCTAGGTGGCAGGTAGCCAACACAGCGGGACCTAGCGGCAAAGGTGGCAAGGGATTGCAGATTAGTCTGAGAATGAAATTGGACAGACCTGCTGAGTGGAAGCAGATGTTTGAAGAAGCCTGGCGTTATGAAAGAGATTACTTTTACGATCCTAACATTCACGGTCGTGACTGGCAGGTAGTGTACAACCGCTATGCTCCGCTCATCCCCCACATCAAGCACAGGGCCGATTTGAGCTATATTTTGGATCAACTCAATGGTGAGCTTTCTGTAGGTCACAGCTTTGTTTTTGGTGGCGACTTCCCTTCTACCGACCGTTCCAGTGTAGGCCTTTTAGGGGCCGACCTGGTGGCCAATAAAAACCGCTGGCAGATTGGGCGCATTTACACTACTGAAAGCTGGAATCCACGCTTGAGCAGTCCCTTGGACAGACCTGGCATGAAAGTAAAAACCGGCCACTACCTGGTAGGCATCAATGGCAATGAACTCACTGCCACCAACGATCCTTACGAATGGCTGGATGGTACCAGAGGCCAGCAGACTGTACTGCACATTAATGACAAACCCAGCATGGAAGGTGCCTGGAAAGAGGTAGTAGAGCCTATAGGCAGTGAAAACGCACTGAGGCAGCGCGCCTGGGTAGAAGACAACCGCAGAATGGTTGACAAGCTCTCCAATGGCCGTCTGGGCTATGTTTGGGTGCCCAATACCGGTGGACCAGGTTTCGTATCTTTTAACCGTTACTACTTTGCCCAGCAAGACAAAGAAGGCGCAGTGATTGATGAGCGCTTCAATGGCGGTGGCCTGCTGGACGATTATATGGTAGACCTGATGACCCGCTCGCTTAGAGGTGGATTGACCAATGAAGTACCCAATGGAAGACCATTCCGCTTACCAGCTGGTATTTTAGGACCTAAGGCGCTACTCATCAACGAAAGAGCCGGATCTGGAGGGGATTACTTCCCCTGGGCCTTCAGACAACAGAAGGCCGGTCCGCTGATTGGTGCTACTACCTGGGGTGGTTTGGTAAAATCATCAGTTCACTATTCACTGGTAGATGGCGGGGCACTTACCGCTCCTGACAATGCCGTTTTCGACCCTATCAACAATGTATTTGTGGCAGAAAATGAAGGCGTAGCTCCGGACATAGCGGTAAGGCAAGATGCCAAATCACTCTCTGAAGGTAAAGACCCACAGCTGGAAAGAGCCGTTCAGGAAGTGCTTCGGTTGCTCAATGCCCAAGGCCCTATCAATGTGACAGTGCCTCCTTATAATACTCCGGCTAAGAAGAAGAATTAGCAATATCGGATAAGAAATGATAAGGACAGCTTACCTGTGGTAAGCTGTCCTTTTTTCATTCCTAAGCCTTATATTTAAGTCAAATGAAAGAGTTTTTCGGAAGCCTGTGGAGCGCATTAGGAGTCTATAAGCTTGAAATTATCTGGCTGTTACTCGGAGTCATTTTGGCCCGGGCGCTGTGGCGATTTATCAAACAGAAGCAGGGTCCTGATCTCAGGAATGCTCAACAAAGCGATCAAGTCAGTGTCCCATTGAAATACAAACCTGAATGGGTTATGCTCTTTTTGAGCTCCCTTTTCATTTTGATCCTGGGCCTTGCTGCCATTACAGGTTATGGCACAGAAGACTTCAGGGAGAGTTTCTCTCAATTTGGCCTTGCCCTGCTGACCCTTGTTGCCGCAATGAGAGAAGGCTATAAATCGTTGTCCATTCAAATAACTGACAAGGGCCTCAAGGTCAATCTGGATACTTATAAGGCCGAAAAACTAGCCAAGGTTGAGCTCTGGGATGATCTGGTTTACCTGATGACTGTGAAGGGCAAAGAAGTAAAAACCTGGCTGAATTATGAGCAGAAACATTTCACTGACATGGTCAAGGCCATGAGTCTGGTAGAAAAGTTCTGCTCAGACCATCAAATTCACTTGGAAAACCACTTCGATTCTAATTTGAACAGCAATTCGACTTTTAACAAAGAAGCCGCTCCACCTAAACCATTGAAAGAACGATGGGAGGAGTTTAAGAAGATTCCACCATACGAGAAATTGCCAGATTAAGTCTCACGTGCACTAATCACTCTTACCGCAAGCTATTCACCGATATCAATAAATAGCAAGCAAGATTTTCAAGCATATCCCATTTAAGCTATTGCAAGCTGGTCTATCCTGCTCCAAAGCAAAAAGTTCAGGATGTTTGGAGGCTACGGGTGCGGCTGGGATCCAACATCAGCGTGACCATTGGCTGAAAATGCCTGATCTGACCTTCTATGCACATCCAATGGTTTTGATGTTGGTCTCCTTTTCTTTTGTTACTTTTCTTTTGGAGAGGCAAAAGAAAAGTAAAACCCTTCAGTCACTCAAAAATCAGTTTTTCGATTCACTCATAACGTAAGCTCTTCACCGGATTTGTGCTAGCCGCTTTGATGGTCTGATAACCCACTGTAAGCAACACGATAACTACAGCAACGCCTGCCGACCCCAGAAAAGGCCATACTCCTATTTCTGTTCTATAAGCAAAGTCTCCCAACCAGCCATTCAGGGCCAGGTACGCCAAAGGGCTGCCAATGAGTATAGAGATCAGTACCAACTTCATAAATGATCCGACCAGCATGCCTACCAGTTGTAACACTGGGGCACCCAGCACCTTTCTGATGCCAATCTCCTTAATTCGTCTCTCTGCTGTAAAAGAAGCCAACCCGAAGAGTCCCAGGCAAGCAATGAGCACCGATAGCCCGGCAAATGCTCCTGCCACTTTACTAATGACCGACTCTACCTCGTATTGAGTGCCTAACAAATCGCTTAAAAACAGGTATTCAAAAGGCCGGTTGGGAGTGAACTGGAACCATTGATCTTCTATGAAAGACAAAGTCTCCTGTGCATTGTCCGTATCAATTCGAATGGCGATATAACGAGAGGAAAAGGCCATAGAACTGGCCCTATTGGCCACTCGTGAGATTAGAAAAGGCTCGATGGGCCGATGCAAAGACACGAAATGAAAGTCCTCCATCACCCCTACCACCATGCGGTCGTCTATGCGTTTGCCAATGGCGGCCTCAGCAGATCCCCAGTCCAAAGCCCGTACCATGGCTTCATTGATAACAATGGCATCCTCGGTATCGTTTTTAAAGTCGTAATCAAAGCCCCTGCCCGCTGCCATGGGAATGCCCATGGTCTTAGCAAAATCATCGTGGACCACCAACCGTGGAAACTGTCTGACCTCTGTATACCCTTCCGGCTTATAACCTCCGGTCTGTGTTTTCATACCAGGAATGTCTTCCACCGTAGTCAGGGCATGGATATTTTCATTTTGCAGCAAGGTTTGCTTAAAGCTCTGGTACTTCTCCATCAATGGAGAGCGCAGTGTGGGCAAAAGCAGCACCTTTTCCTGGTCGAAGCCCAGTCGTTGGTTTTCCAGAAAACGCAACTGCTTAATGGCAATCATGGTGCCTACAATCAAAACAATGGAAAGGCTAAACTGCCCTACCACCAGCAATTTGCGGAAAATCACTCCTTTTGACACTTCAACAAACCGGGATCCTTTTACTGCCTGTACAGGCCTGTATGATGAGAGGAAAAAGGCAGGATAAAGTCCAGAGATGAGCCCTATCAATACTGCCAGGCCCACTAAGCCCAACATCAGTTGTGGCTGTGCTCCAGGGTCGAAAACCAGATCTTTACCAGAAAAACCTCTCAAAAACTGAAGTTGTAGCCATATCAGAGGGAAGGACAAAACCAGAGCTACTAAACAGGTGATGATAGACTCGCTGAGGAATTGACTGATGAGTTGCCTCTTATGACCTCCAAAGATTTTGCGCATGCCTATTTCACGTGCCCTTCGTGTAGAACGAGCCGTGGTGAGGTTGATAAAATTGAAGCAGGAAATAAGAAGAATAAATACCGCAATGGTTATGAATACATACACATACATGCCATCGCTATTGGCATGCATTTCGTAATCCAGCCTGGAATCCAAATGAATATCTGCCACAGGCTGCAGGTAAAGCTTTACTTTCTCATGACTCGATTCCGGCCAGTACTTCACTACAAAATCACGGAATTGATTTTCCATTTGAGCAGCCGAAACACCTTCGGACAGTACCATGTAGGTCCAACTGGGGTTCCATATCCAGCTTGTTCTCAACCGGTCGCTCAGCACTTCCGGGTTCATCAGTGTAGCAAAAGAAGCCAGAAAATCGAAGTCTAAATGCGTATTGGTGAGAAGTGGCTCCAGAATGCCCGTAACCACCAGGTCATGTTTGTCTTCAAACCTCAGGATTTTGCCCAAAGGATCGGAAGTACCAAAATACTTTTGGGCAGTCTCCTGGGTCAAAACAATACTATTTGGTTCCAAAAGGGCTGTTTTAGGGTCACCAGCAGCTAATTGAAAGCCAAAAACCTCAAAGATTGCAGCATCAGTAAAGTAAAGTTTGCGTTCATTAAACTGCTTCAATTCACCCGCCTCATTGGTGTGCGCCAGGGCCAGTGTGGGTGCCTGAAAATTGAAAAAACGAACGATTGATTCGATTTCTTCAGGGTAGTCGCTGCGCATGGCTTCAGCCAAAGGTGTGGGGGCACTTGCTGACTCTTCTCCAATACCATCTACCTTTCGAAAATCGAGCAACCTGTAGGTTCGGTCTGCCTGAGGGTGAAACTGATCATATGAGCGTTCGTGATTCACATAGAGCATGATTACCACAAAGCAGGCAATACCCAGCGCCAATCCGCTTAGGTTGAGCAGTGAATAAGCCGCTTGTTTGTACAGATTTCTGAAGGCCAGGGTCAGGTAGCTTTTGAACATTCCCGTGCCCAAATAAGTACGATACCTGATGAAAGCTGGAAAGGAAGCCATGATTTGTCGCCAAAACCACCAGCGGGCTTTTAACTTGCCCCCATTGGCCTGTTTATGTTGATAGCACTCAATAAAGTCGCCAATGAGAATGTCTTGACGCTCATAAGGCAGCAGCCAGGCCAAGAGGCGCAGGCCCCATTTTGGTATTCCTCCCTCCTTCATGCCAGCCCTAGTTTTTGTAAAACATTAGGAGACAGGTCCCATAAGGCCTGTTCCATTTCGCGGGTTTCCTTTAATACTTTCAGGCCATTAGAAGTAATGATGAAGCGCCTTCTTGGTCTGCCCATCCGATCTTCTTCAGCCGCCACATCTTCTATTTCCAAAAAGCCCTTTTGAACCAGTCGGTCCATGGGCACATAAATGCCGCCAATAGAATAGAGCTTCCCGGTCAGTGCCTTTACTTCTTCTCTGATCTGCATAGCAAAAGCTTCATCGCCCAACTTGCAAACCATTAATAATAGCACCTCCTCTGTCCTGGTAATTGTGGTCATACCCTAAGTACGCAAAGTTTTTGCACTTGTTCTATATTATAGAAAAAGAATGAATACAGACCCAAAACGCTCACTTGAGATTGGGCCTCATTTTTATTAACTTGAGAAGTAGTTATTTAACTTTATTAATTCATTTCACCGAGTACCATCCGCTTTGTGACTATCTAAAAGGCGCCAAAATGAGAGCACTTACAGAGGGTTCGAGCAATGCAACTCCTCAATCGAGAGTAAACCTTCGGGCTAATTCCAACCTGAACAAAGCCATTATCAAACGTTCCAATCCTGCATTGCCGAATGCGATTCAAAGCAAAATGGAACGTTCTTTTAATCAAGACTTTTCCGGTGTTAACATTCATAAAAACTCATCCAAAGCCATTCAGCTTAAGGCCCAGGCCTTTACACAGGGCAATGATATCCATTTTGCCCCGGGTCGCTTTGACCCCTACTCTACAGAGGGTCAAAACTTGATTGGCCATGAGCTCACCCATGTAGTTCAGCAGAGAAATGGACGGGTAAGTCCTATTCACAGCCTGGCCAATGGCTTAGCCTTGAATAATCAGGCTCACCTGGAACAAGAAGCAGATGTTTTTGGTCAGAAAGCTGCCAATGGTAAAAACGTATCGGAAGTGGGAAATGTGCACCAACGCCCAATGGCCGGAGTGAATGCTATACAGCGAAAAGAAGAAACCATGGGAGGAGAATGGGATACAGAGATATTTAAACTTCGTAAGGACAAAGATACCTATCAGAGCCCTGCTCCCGTAGCAGACGGACTTAGAGGGATAGATGTACTTTTAAAGTTTACACCTAATGAGAATGTAGATGCTGAAAAAATCGCGCTTACCCAAAGTGTCAACTCTATTCGGGGAGGAGCTCCTATTGCAATAAATACAACAGTAGGCAATCGTTCAATATCAAGTTCAGATGCGATCACAGCCGATGGTCAATCAGATGAGGGAGAGCATATTGATCGTTCGGCAAGTAGAAATACGCCCGTTTATGGAGCTGCTGATCTGGCTGCAGGAAATACGCTTGCCGATACTCAGATGGATAACAACCCTACCTCAGACCCCATCAGTCTTGGCGATGAAAATCTCACAGGGAGGCCCGAAAACGCCACATACCAACTCGGTTATCGTTATCAAAATGCTGGTTCCTGGAGTGAACAGGATGCCAAATTTTACGATGGCCCTACCTTACCCAATGCGGCCACTGACTCTTATCAAGAATTTGAAACTACAGCACTTGCTGTCAAAGGAATTCATGAGGGCACTTACTACGGATCGGTAAAATGGGGATGGCGAACTGACGGAGCTGGCAACCATACTCCTATATCACTTGCCAAAGTGAATGATGGAATACCCTCCTCTTCTTTTATGGCTTCAGCGGCCCTTTGGAACCATTCGACTACTAGTGCGGGAGGAGCAACTGCAGATCTGCCTGTACAGTCAATGGGCAATGTAAAAGATACTCCCTCCCTGGCTCTTAGAGAAGGTAGTGGAACTTCACACCAAATACTGGCCGACCTGCCACGCGACACCAGTGTCACCATCATTGACTCATCCCAATCATGGCTCAGGGTACAGTTAGACGCTACTCAAGATGGTTTGGTAATCAATCGACATGGACGATCGGCAACAATGACCGGCAATCTGCTCAGAGGTTACGTGTCGGGTCGCTATATTCAAACACATGCCGATTATGTGAGATAAGACTGACGGATTAATTAATACAGAGATATAGATGGTACATATCTCGAAGAAAACCCGACCATGATTTCTTTATAGCCGTACAAAATCATAATCTTGGTCAATCCATGAGTTCTAGAGACTTTTTGTTAATCGCCTGCAGCTTTGGCGGCATCCAAAGCATATTGTGGGCCGCATATTTTCTGCTCTTCGCACCTAAGCGTAGCAAAGCCCACTACCTGTTAGGCGGGCTATTTCTTGCGTTGTCTCTCAGGGTATTAAAGTCTACCTACTACCTCTTCAGTGATGAAATGTCACTGATCTTTATCAATCTCGGGTTTGCTGCCCATTTAATGGTAGGCCCCTTCCTACTCTATTACCTGCTCAACCTACAAGGTGACCGCAAGCTCTCCTGGCACTTTTGGCTGCAGATGGTGCCTGGCATTTTGGTGGCCGTGCTTTCTCCCTGGCTCACCCTCTTCGACTTTTGGTATGTAGGTGGCTATACTGCTCTGCTATTCCAGTCGGTGGCCTATATACCCGTGATCATTTATCTGGGCTGGAAACTCAAGGCAGACTTTACAAGGGTACAATCTATTTGGGTAATGCTGCTTACCATGGGCGTGAGTGTGGTGATGGTGGCCTATTTCTCTAACTATGTATTGCGCATCAGCTCTTATGTATATGGCCCTGTGATCTATGCTGCGGTCACCTATCTGTTCAGTTTTTTCCTATTGAAAAACTTCCAGAGATTACGAAGCGACAAAAGGGAGAAGTACAAAAACATAAAGCAGAGCAAAGACCGATTCAGTGACTATAAACAGAAGATTATCACTCATTTTGAGACCGGAGAGCCCTATTTGCAAAACAACTACACACTGGCCAAACTCTCTGAAGAGACCAGGATTCCCAAGCATTTGCTTTCTCCTCTGTTCAGTGAGTCCTTTGAAATGAGCTTTACGGAATTTCTAAACTCTTACCGTATTAAAACTGCGCAGCGCTTGCTCACTGAGCAGCCCAATATCACCGTTTCGGCCATTGCTTATGATTGTGGTTTCAATACGCTCTCTTCTTTCAACCAGGCCTTTAAGCGCGTTACCCAAACCACCCCTTCGGCCTATCGAAAATCACTGCTAGCCATCAACTGATCACTCATCTCTAATGACCTTGGCAGGGTTCATGAAAGCTACCCTGACTATCTGAAAGCCCATGGTTCCCAGGGAGAGTACTATGATCCCTCCCAGGACCAGTCCGAACTCCAGCAGACCCGGGAATACCTGATACTCAAAACTACTTAGCCATTGGGTTGAAAGGTAGTAGTTTACCGGTACAGCCATGGCCTGGGCTATGACAATAAGCAGGAGAATTTCCTTATAAAAGAGCAGTGTTACTCCACGTACATTGGCTCCCAAAACCTTGCGTACGCCAATCTCTTTTTCCCTCTGGGTAATAGAAAAACTTAACAGACCAATAAAGCCTAACACAGAAATTATGATGGTGAGTACAGACAGGTAAGTCATAGATACAGACAACCTGCGCTCGTCTGAATAAAGTCGATCTAGTTCTAATTCTACAAAATGGTAAGAAGCTGGAATGGTAGGGTTAAAGTCGTTCAAAATCTGGTTTATTTCTTCAGTAGTGGCTTGCTGCTTGTTTGAAGACATACGAACCAGTATTTGGTCACCCGCCTGATTGTTGTAGAATGCAACAATAGGCTCTATGCCGGTATGCAACGATCCAATGTTGAAATCCTTAAACACACCCACTACATTAAGCATTAAAGGTTCACCCTGCGCACCCTGACTAAGAAACAGTTTTTTACCCACTGCCAGATCACCCCAGCCAAATTTAACCCTCGCGGCTTCATTGATGATAACTGACTCATTGGCATCTTTTGCAGAACCCTTGATAAAGGAGCGACCTTCCACTAACTCAAGGCCAACGGTATTGGTGAAATCCTCATCAATCTGCATAAACTGACTCCCTACATTGTTATATTCTCCTTCGTTTTCAACATTGAACACGGAATGATTAAGGTCCACACCGGGTCTGTTATAGGCAAAAGAAGCCGCATTCACACCCCCAACTCCCTTAATTCGCTCCTTAATGAGGCCAATTCGATTGATTTGCACTGAGTCTTTCAACTCAAATACTGCCAGGTTTTCTTTCTTAAAACCCAGGTCCATATTCAGTACATAGTCGAGTTGGTTTTTCACTACAAATGTGAACAGTATTACCATGGTGGAAACAGCAAACTGGAAAATGACCAATAGTCGTTGAAGGCGTCCGCTTTTTCGTGAAGTTTTAGAGCGCCCCTTCAGTCCTTCGACCAAACGAACTCCTGAAAGAATTAAGGCAGGATAAACACTCACAATGAGGCCAAGAATAAGCGTAATGGCCAAAAAGGCCATTAAGTGCCCCGTTTCAAAAGGGTTCACATTCACCCCGGCAAGCAATGTAAACTCAGACTCAATCACCTTTAGAATAACCAGAGACAGCGCAAATGCCAGGAAGGTAAATAGGATTGTCTCAACGATAAACTGTCCCGAGATATTCACTTTTGTAGCGCCTATCACCTTCCGAATGGATATTTCCTTCTTGCGCAAAGAGCTTCTGGCCAAAGAGAGGTTGAGGTAATTTACCTCAGCGATTACCACCAGGAAAATGCCAATGGCCAGGAGTATGTAAACACTCGTAAGGTCGCCATTCTTATAAGGTTCCCAGTTAAGATCAGAGGTCAGGTGAATCTCACTGATGGGCTGCATAATTAAGTCAGCAGTGCCATTCAATCGTTCAAAAGTCTCTGACATGTACTTATCAAAAAAGGCCGGGAACTTATCTACCAGCGGCTGCAGCTGCTCCTTGTCTTGTAATCGGATGTAGGTGTAGACATGTCTGCCATACCAAAAATTGTTTTGACGTTCATCAAAATATCCATGCCAGGAGACCAGTGCATCGTAGGCCATGTGTGTACTGGCAGGAACATCTTCAAAGACACCCGTGACCTCTAACCGTTTACCATTCTCTAATACTTCTATTTCTTGCCCTATAGGATCATCATTTCCAAATATGGTAGCAGCCAGACTGCTGGAAATGACCATGGTATTGGGCCTGTTCAGGACCAATTCAGGCTCTCCACGTAGCAGCTCAGTATCAAAAACATCGAAGAAGGTAGAATCAACAGCAAATATCTTGTCAGTAACGAATGTGCGTTCCTCATGCTCCAGATGAGCCTTATGCTCTGTGAGTCCGTTGACCCCGCCCATTCGGGTATAATTAACCAGTTCAGGAAATTCTTCCTTGAAGGCTGGCCCCAGTGGCCTGGGCACATTGCTGTACCGATCTTCTTGCCCACCAATATTGTAATCCATCCCCAGTCTAAAGATGGTATCGCGATCATCATAGAAATGCTCATATGACATTTCATGTTTTACCAGGAGCAACACAAGAAAGCTGAATGACAAACCAATGGACAAGCCAAACAAGTTGATGGCAGCGTAAAACCTGTCTTTCCAGAGGTTTCTTAGGCCAACTTTGAAATGATTTTTGAACATGCTGTAGCGAAAATGGGTGAATATATTATTTGAAAAACCAATGATGCCTGGCCTTAAGAGCAGCAGCACATCAATGAAAAACCGCCAATTTGCCCGACTCCTTCCGTAAGTCTGATGGCGCTCCTGATAGAGTTCGATCAAATCGCCCTCTACAGAGTTTCTGAGTTCTTCATGGCAAAACCATCGAAAAAATCTCATGATCAGCTTTGGCGGGTCATTTCCCTGCGGTCTCATAGCTGTCTTATAAAATCTTCAGGTCGAGTGCCATCCCTGGAATATCGTTCCACATGCCATTGCGTAAATCCCTGACCTTTTCAAGTGCCTTTTTGCCTTGAGCTGTAATCTCAAAATACTTCTTTGGCCTTCCGGCCCGTTCAGGGGTGCCCTCTCCTTCTTTGGATTTCAAATAGCCTTTTAGCTCCAGCCGTTTCAGCGCTGTTTGTAAAGCGCCAACACTCACATTTCGGTTAAGCCGGGCTTCTATCTCCTTTTTGATAGATATACCATATGCCTCACTGTACAAAATGCCTACGGCCAGCATCACTACCTCCTCAAACTCTCCTAGTTGTGTTCGCCTCATTAATTATTTCCTAATTGTAGTATTTACAAATAAAGCGGCTTCAATAATTATTTCCTAATTGTAGTTTTATTTTCTTTTGAATAGCAGATTAGCTAAACACACAGGCTGATTAGTAAAGTGAAACACAATTATCAATAAGAATCAGGAACGTTAACTGTGCCTAAATCCAAAACTGTTAAAGCCAATACCTGGTTTGCCGGCCTGTCACTATTCCTATTGCTCATGGCGATCTACTTGTTGCGTCCACTACGCGATGAGGCAGCCGTTAATATTGGTGTAAATCAGTTGGGTTGGTTGATAACCGCTACTTTCACGCTTTTTTGTCTCCTTAGCATATGGACAAAGGTTAAAGCCTCAGAAGCGATACGCAGCTTTCAACGGATATCTCTATTGATTGCATTTGGGGTGAGCATTTGTGTTTGTTTTGAAATTCAGGTGGCCCTCTTTCTACTAATTGGTACAGGCAGCCTGCTCCTCGTTTCCCTTTTTTGGGGAGTGCTCAACAATTCGTTTGACAAAACAGTCGCCATCTCTCAATACCCCAAGATTCTCTTAATTGGTAGCTTAGGAGGTCTCTCTGGGCCTCTATTGGTTACATTTCTCGCTCCTAATGGGTCCAGGCTAATTGGCATTCTAGCCGCTTTCATACTGGTGGCTTCTGCTTTTATGCTTAGAAGAGTTAAACCTTTTCAATCTGACAATAAAACGGATTTTCATCAATCACCTCAGCAGAATAGACCCTGGCCGTTGGCTACAATCATTCTTCTATATTCTTTACTGGGTACGGTGCTCTATGGTGAACATCTGGCAATCGTTGAAATCGCGGGGCTTTCACCTGACGACCAGCTACGCTTTTTTGGCCAGCGTGACCTTTATGTGGGCATGGTAACTTTTGTGCTGCAGTTTCTAAGACAAAGGTTTAAAAGCAATACAAGCTGGCTGGGCTTTAAACTGATGCCTCTGTTTACATTGATCATTATGTTGACCATTGGTCTCTTCACCTCGTTGGAAACCGTGCTTTGGAGCATGGTTCTATTTAGGTCTTTTAGCTATTCTTATCTGCGCCCAGCTCGTGAAGTGTATCATCTAAGCAAGTTCAATCACTTTAAAATATTCATTGACACTGTCATCTATCGAGCGGGTGACCTTATCGGCATCTGGCTGTTTCAACTACTCATGTACCACCAATTTGATTACCTTCAAGTAGGCCTGTTTATGATTCCGATGGTCATTGTTTGGATGCTAATCAATCAAAAAATCGTAAAATCATTGAATGTCTAAAATATGAACCGAAGAGAAACACTCAAATTCTTATCGACCACTCCCCTGCTAGCATCACTCTCCATGAGCGACTGGCTTGGCCTGTTTGCTGAAATGAATAAAAGAAGCATTCCCTCTACCGGAGAAAGCATACCCATAGTAGGTCTGGGCACCTGGCAAACCTTTGATGTGGGAGGCGGTACAGCCGACCGCGCGCCACTTCAGGAAGTACTGAAGCAACTGGTGACCCAAGGCGGCATGGTAGTAGACTCCTCTCCCATGTATGGCCGATCGGAGCAAGTGGTGGGCGACTTGTCCAAGGCAGAACAGCTGACCGATCAACTGTTCATGGCCACCAAAGTATGGACCACGGGCAAACAATCGGGCATCAACCAGATGAATCGGTCCATGGCACGCATGCAGAAAAAACCCATGGACCTGATGCAGATACACAACCTGCAAGACTGGAAGACGCACATGAAAACTCTTCAGCAATGGAAGGAAGAAGGCAAACTGCGCTATATCGGTATCAGCCATTATCTGGAATCTGCCTATGGCCGCATGGAGAGCATCATGAAGGATTACCCCATCGACTTTGTCCAACTCAACTATTCAATGGTGAGCCGTACTGCTGAAAAACGATTGCTACCCCTTGCCAAAGACCGGGGCATTGCTGTGCTCACCAATCGGCCCTATGAGGGTGGTTCGCTCTTCAGAAAGGTGAGCGGCAAGGAGTTGCCTGCACTGGCCAAAGACATTGGTGCGGAAAGTTGGGGACAGTTCTTTCTTAAGTACATCCTTTCACATGAGGCGGTCACCTGCGCCATTCCTGGTACTTCTAAAGTAAAGCACCTGCTAGACAATCTGGGGGCTGGTGTGGGGCTTTTGCCTGATACCAACCAACGGACCAAAATGAGACAAGCTTTGGAAAGCATATAAGACCTAAAACCCTGTTTGGGAATGCATGCTCAATTCATCAAATTGGGCAACATGGAAACTGAGGTTTTAAAACAGCTCTTTCAAAAGATCGTTCGCTACCTGGACAACGACCAGACCTATGCCGATCAGGAGTGGGATATAATCGTGAAGGCCTACTCAGGTGCTGACAGGTATTACCACAACCTGGACCACATCAAGTACATGATGGGTAAGGCACTGGAAGTAAGGCACCTCATTAGTGACTGGGACCCTTTTGCCTTTTCCATCTATTACCATGACATAGTCTATGACACCAGGCGAAAAGACAATGAAGAGAAAAGTGCAGAGGTAGGCCAGCTGGCTGCAGCCAATACCGGCTTAGGCAAAGTAGGCTGGGAAAAGGTTCACAGGCAGATCATGGCTACCAAAACACATGAATGGAGTGAAGATGAGGACTGCAATTACCTCACAGACATCGATTTATTGGTGCTAGGTGAAAGCCCTGAGGTGTATCAAAATTACACAGTCAACATTCGCAAAGAGTACAGCCGTTACCTCGACTTCTTCTACAAAATGGGCCGCAAGAAGGTTCTGAAGCACTTTCTGAACATGGAGAGAATTTACAAGACCGACTATTTCTTTGAAAGATATGAAGAGCAGGCGAGGGAAAACCTCGAACACGAATTGTCCGGATTATGATCTCATGAAAATAGAATTCTCTTCAGGCAATAAATGGAGTCTGTTCTGGCATAGAACTGGCTGGCTGATCATACTTGGGTATAGTCTGACTTTGATCTTCTTATTCTCCTCTATCTACCTCAACGATCCAAAAGGGTTACAGTTTGAATACAGAGCGTATTCACAGACCGAAGCTTACATTAGCTGGTCCAGAGAAGTAGACTCAAACAGTAGCAACGAAGCCATTTGGGAGTATGAGTTCATATATGAAGTGGATACTACGCAGTATGCTGGCTCTAGTGTTGCAACTGATCAACAATTGAATTTTGAAAATGAAATCCAGATTGAATATTTGATTAAAAATCCGCAAATCTCTAGAATAAAAGGACTTGAAAATCTGGCACTTTGGCCGTTTAAGGTAACTTTCGCACTCCTAATCTCTAGTTTCTTAATATCATTGTTTAAGTATCGCAAGATATTGTTGGTCAGCGATATCATAAGCGATATTGCTTTTTCCGTTGCCAACTATTCAGCAATTCGTATGACAATCCGTGGCATCGGTAGTCCTTATGGTGATAATTTATATCAATTAAAGTACACCTATACAGTCGAGGCTCAAGAGTTCTCCACCTATCTTACCACTAACGATTTTGAAGAAAAATCAGACCAGTTGGAGGTCATGTATTCACAGTCTGCCCCTTCAAAAAGCATACTGTTGTGTGCATTGCCAGAGCGTCTTGTCACCAAAATCAGGGAAGAATTAGCCTTTGAAAAAGAGTAAAATTTGAATTTAGTACACACGGCAAGCTAAAATCAACATAGTTGTTTGCTATAAACCAAGCTCAAAAACATCGATGTGAAGGTTCTGAAGCACTTTCTGGATATGGACAGGATTTATAAAACCGACAATCTCATTGAGCGATTTTAAACACAGGCAAGGAGAAATTTAAAGCACGAATTGTCAAGTTTGTGATTAGGTCTTAATTTCATAGCTCAATTCTGTCGTTCCATGATATCAATCATTCTCAGCCCAAAAGAGAAACTTCAACTTTTCATTAAAGGGATTTGGCCCGTCATTTTTATGCCGCTATTGTTAATTGGGCCTTTTCTATATCAAATCGGTGGAGGTACCGAAGCATTTGTAGACCTACAATTTAGATTCAGGGAAGTAAATCAAACCAGAGGCTATGTAACGGATATGATCGAAACCAGACTGGATACAGATGATTATCCCGTTTACCAATACAATTATAGTTTCCCCATTGGCTTAGAAACTGTTTATGGCACTTCTTTCTCCAGCAAATTCGACTTGAGTATTGACCAGAGCATTCCTATAGAATACATTGTAGGTAATCCTTCCCTCTCACGCATCCCGGGGTCCAGCTATTCTAAAATCCCCTTTTTCGCTTATTTGGGATTGGTATTCATGTTGGCAGCCTTCATCTTCGTGATTATAAGAGGTATTGGCATCTACCGAATTAGCACAATTTTGACTGACGGCACTGCCACCCTTGCCCGTTATGAAGAGGGCATGGCTACGTCTATAGAAATCAATGAGCAGACACAATACAGAATTACCTATACTTATAAAGTTGGCAACGAGACCTATTATGAGTACTTAAGTACCACCCAACCTGATGAGGAAGAGAATTCACTGATAACAGTCTATTCAAATAGCAAACCGGTACGCTCTGTACTGGCCAGAAAATTGCCTTACGCACTATCAAAAAGAGTGACTGACCTGTATCTGGAGCAAACTTAAGCAAGTTTAAAAACTGAAACGATGATTGACTCAAATAGGAAGCTACAATAAATTATAATTTCGTCCAGTCGTTCAATGTCTATTATCCACTTCAATTTTATTGAAAAAATAGCCCTCTTCTGGAAAGGGGTCTGGCCTGCCATGTGCCTGATTTGTCTTCTTGCGGGCCCTATTCTTTATCAAATTGGAGGTGGGAAAGATGCCCTGCTCGACCTACAGTTTAGGTACAAGGAAGTAGAAAAAGAATGGGGTTATATCACAGAAAAATTTAACACGGAAGAGAGTTCAGCGACTGGCTCATATCAATTCAATTTCAGCTTTCCAGTTGGACTTGAAACCCATTATGGCACTGCCTATATGGTTGTAGGTGGATATGATTTCAACCTCGACCAAAAAGTGCGCATTGAGTATATCAAGGGAAACCCGGATGTTGCGCGTATTGAAAATCTAAAACTGGCCCATAATGGCTCTTTTACCTATATGGGGATTGTAATGGTAATGATTGCCATTTTATATATTCCATTCCGAATTCGCTGGCTGATTGGCACCCTGAAAATGCTTGAGAATGGTCAAATAGTACTGGCCACATTCGATAGCATGAGTAAAACCGGAGTGATTATTTATCATGAAGAGCAACATGAGTTGAGCTATAAATACAAAGTAGACAGTAAACCCTTTTTCTACAAAATAAAGACGATCGAAACCAGTGGATTGGAACGCACCGTGGAGCTTCTACACCTCTCTGATGACCCTTTAGAAGTTATCCCCTTTTCCAGGTTACCTGGCAGCGTGGCCCAAAAAGCAGCAGTGGTCTATCATAAACAACAAGCTACAGTCGGTAAAAAGAGTCCCCATATTGGTTGAATTGCCTTACCAATGCGCACTTAACCCACCACAGGCACACCATCTAAAACGTTTGCATAAATCCGAAGCCCATCTTTAACCTAATCCACTGTAAGAAGCATCTTAAATTGATTAGCTTATTGCGTTTTTAATCGATTACAGAGCATGAAATCATTCCGAATTCTACTGACCCTTATCGGGGTCTTTACTGCCTTTCTGGCTACCGCCCAATCTTATACTGGTGACCAACTCAAACAAGGCTATGCCGACTTTGGCAATAACATCACCTTCATTTTTGACGAGCGACTTTACCAGCTCAAGCCTAAAAAAGTAGTCATAACAGGCGAATTCCGAAGCTGGGACATTAACATGGATGCCCCCGAATGGACGCTGGAAAAATCGGGCGATACCTGGCTGCTTACTATCGACAATAGTGATTTCGGGCTCATAAAGCCCAATACCAAGTTCAAATTCCGGGTAGACGATGGCGACTGGGTAGACCCTTATGAAGGCGCGCCCAATGCCAGTGGAGGTGATTTGGTGTTTATGCAAGCCCTCAAATTGGCAGGCCTTACTGCCGAACTAAAAAACGAATGGCTCATTTGGGCCGATGTACAGGGAGACTCAAGACCATTGAGGCCTGAAGACTACCGCATTACCGATGCGAATGGGAATGAAATCGAAGTGGCCGGAGTGCTGCCCAATGAGGCTACCACTACGCTGATCAGACCCGCCACTGCCTTGGACAAAAAGCGCGTGTACTTCCTTGAAATTCCTGCCCTCAATCTCAAAGCCCATGCCTCTTACGATGGCTGGTTCCGGGAAATCTTTTCAAGCAAAGAACTAGGCGCCAATATTGATGATGGCAAAACCGCTGTAAGGCTTTTTGCTCCACGTGCCACCATGGTGAAGCTCTACCTCTACCAGGGCAAGGATGATACAGAGGCCTATGAAACCATTGAAATGCAGGAAGACGATCAAGGCGTATGGGAAGCCTTTTTTGATAAAGACCTGCATGGTGTCTATTACGACTTTACCATCCACGGTCACGATGATCCCGGTAACCACTTCTTCAACACCAACCCAGTACATGTAAGCGACCCCTACTCTCGCGTGAGCGTAAACACCTGGGGTAAAAGCCGCATATGGCGCAGGACTGTACCCGCTGCCCCCCTGGCCAATGGCATTCCCAATATGGAAGATGTAGTGGCCTATGAAGTACATGTGCAGGATTTTACCGATCGCCTGCCAGTAGCCGACAAGTACAAGGGCCGCCTGAAAGCGGTGACCATGCCAGGGCTAAAAAACCGCAGAGGCGCCAAAATTGGCTTCGATTATCTGGTAGACCTGGGTATCAATGTGATACACCTCATGCCCATTCAGGAATACGTGCACTTTCCAGACGATGACTGGAAGGCCTCCTTTAAGGACGATGAGTACATGATCAGTCAGGGGATTAGCGAAGAAAATTACCAATGGGGCTACCGTACCTCTCATGCCATGGCGGTAGAGTCTAAGTACCGTACCAAAGGCCTGGAGCCTGGTGCCGAGCGCGATGAGTTCCGCGACCTGGTGCAAGACTTTCACGACAAGGGCATTGCCGTGATCATAGACATTGTGCCCAATCATACTGCCGAAAATATGGATGGCAACTTCTGGTTCTTCCACATGAACGCCATTGACAAACAGTACTACTACCGCACCAAAGACTTTGAACACATGGGAGCTTATGGCAATGAGGTAAAGACCGAAAACCGCCCCATGGTGCAGCGCTGGCTCATAGACCAGTGCAACTACTACATCAAAGAATTTGGCATCGATGGTTTTAGAATAGACCTGGCCGGACAAGTAGATGAGCAAACACTCAAGGTGCTAAAAGAGGCCATTGGACAAGATAAGATCGTATATGGCGAGGCCTGGATTGGTTCTAACGACCCCAATTTTGAAAACAACCCTGACTGGGATTGGTACAAGGAAGACTCCCCTATCACCTTCTTTCAGGACGAGTCGAGAAATGCCTTCAAAGGCCCTGTTTTTGAGCTGAATGATCCCAGGAAAGACCGTGGCTGGGCCGGTGGTAAATTTTCCGAAAGAAAGAACGTGATGCGCGGCCTCATCAACAAAGGCAAGGAAGACAAAACACCTAACAGCGGCATCAGCTATCTGGACATCCACGACAATTTTGCCCTGGCCGATCAGTTTGGGGGTCCCAACTTTGATGGCCGCACCGCTGTAGATCAGGATGAGTACAAAATAGCCGTGGCATTGCTGTACACTACCTTGGGTCCGCTTGTGACCCATGGTGGCTCAGAGATCATGCGCAGCAAGGCCCATGCACCCCTGCGAGAAGTTGTGAAAACTACTAAGGGCGGCTATACGGTGTACATGCACGGCTATCGCGACAGCTACAACCACCGCACCGCCAATCAGTTTAAATGGAACACTGTGGGCCAAAAAGCCAGCCGCAAAAACCAAAACGATTACCGCAACATGTACGCTTTCTGGCAAGGCATGAACCGTTTCAGGTTTTCAGAGATTGGTAAAATATTCAGGGTATCTGAGGCAGTAGCCGATGACTATTATCAATGGATTACGCCAGAAGATGAAAGCCAGCTAGGCTATATAGTGAACAATCAGGTGCTGGTACTGCTCAATGCCGGAGCCAACGAGGGTAACTTCTCATTTGAACTGCCCGAGGGCAATTGGAAGCTCATAGCCAACACCAAAGCCGTCAACCTGGAGGGTGTGAAAGATCAGAAAAACCTGGTCAGTCTGGCCGGAGGCACTCAGAATATCGGAATGGAAGCTACTTCACTTAGAATTTGGGTGAAAGAGTAAATTGCTTGCTGGATGAGCGCGAGAGTCGACCAATTACCTGAAAATGCCGAATTGCTGACCACCTTGAGTCATAGCGACTTCAAAGGCTTTGCCAAAGAGGCCTTCAAACTGAAGAGCAATATCAAACCATTCTTCTGGGTAGTTATCCTGTCATCCATGGCCATATTAGGTGCCGTGCTTTCCTACAGCATCTCAAAAGTCTTCACCAATAGAGAATGGTCCTATTTCCTGCAATTTCTGGCAGCTTTGCTGGCCAATTTCAGCATCATATTGGTACTTCATGAACTGCTGCATGCTCTGGCTTATAAAATGCAGGGGGCCAAGCGGGTTTACTTTGGAGCCGACCTAAAAAAGTTGACTGTCTATGCGGCATCTGACGAAGAGATTTTTGATGGTAAAGCCTTCGGCCTGATAGCATGGCTTCCTTTTGCTATCATTTCTCCCCTACTGATTCTGGGAGCATTCATGGCCCCTGACTTGTTGCTCTTTTTCGCCACCGCTTTTGCTGTTCATAGTTTGATGTGCCAGGGTGATTTTGCACTAATCATATACACAAGGCAGTATGACCCAAAGCTTTTCTTAACAAAAGATTCCAGGTCCAGGAAGGAGACTTACTTCTATCTGATCAAATAAGTAGACAACAATGCACCGAATCAGGTAAGTGTTTCTCATTCTTAATATTTAGTATATTGAATACATAATCACACCGCATATGAAAAGGGCATTAGGAATATTTTTTTCCGGTATCATCCTTTTAGTCGGTCTGGCCGCCATGATCTTCAAACCCGTGCCTATTCTTCCAGAAAATGAATTGGCAGTGGTCACTGGTGAAGTAAGCAGTATTTATGCTACAGACAGTTACGATATCTTCTTTAAGCTACAGGATGGCGATCGGTTTTATATCAATCGCGGAACAGAACAAGGTTATGATGTAGATGAGTTGCGCAATCAGCTACTTGGTAAAACCATCACCATTAAGTACCCTGAAGCAAAGAGTCTACTTGGCGGAAATTCGCATCATCTTTCGAAGCTGGAGTTCAAAGGAAAAACGCTTTATTCCGAGGTAAATTAGTCCTTCAAATTAATTCAACCGGTATAACTACTGCATCTTAAACCGGTGCATTATGACTTGGGAATTGATCCAATTTGAACAATTGAACAGAAACCCTAAGGTCACCCATTTCTATACTTCTTTTTGAAGTAATAGGAGTTCCCTTCTATATTATCCAGCATGAGTTCAAAACCTCTAACCCTGTCTTTTCCCATCAGAAATGGAATGGAGATGGTACCATATTCATAATGAGGAAAAGTGCATAAAAACGTATTGCGACCCATATATTGCAGCGTTCCACGAAGGCTTGACTGCTTTGGCAATTCAATGGAGAGCTCTCCATTATGAAAACTGATTTCTACCGAGCCATATACATCATTTTTATAACTCCCAATAAACTGCTCTATATCCATAGAAGGCCCTACATTTACCTCTACAAGCCGTTTTAATGAATCTAATCTATCAGATTCCATCTGGTCATACTGCTTTTGACCTACCAGGGATTCTGCGGAATAGTCCGTAAAAGGTAAATCAAAGTAAGAATCAAGAATCACATTGGTCAGGTCAAGATAGAAGCCATTGGTGTCATTGTTGGTCAGTACCACAATACCCAATTTCTTATCTGGAACAATGATGTGATTGGCTGAAAAACCAGTAATGCCGCCACTGTGCTGAAACGATAATACACCCTCAATATCTCTTACAAAATACCCGAGGCCATAGGCATAAAAATGCGTTCGTGCTGTATTCGACTGGTTGAACCCTTGAAATGACTGAGGCCTGCGCGTCATGCGAATGGCCCTTTCAGGTATTGCCTGCTTTTGATTGAATCTTCCCCCATCTATTTGTGCCATTAACCAATGAGTCATATCGCTTATTGAAGATGACATCGATCCGGCCGGAGCAATGTTGTTTATCGGACCGCGCTCTACTTCAGTAACCTTATTATCTATAAGGGTATGCGGCATGGCCACATTTTTAATGCTGCTTAGCTCTTTATATGAAAAAGCCGTTCGGTTCATTTTCAGTGGTGTAAGAATATGCTCCTTTATTAACCATTCCCAACTGGTTCCTGTGGCCTTTGACAACGCTTCCCCTACCGCCACATAAGCGGAATTGGAATAACCATAGCTTGCCCGAAAGGTCCTCTCAATTGGTAAGACTGACATGTGCTGTACCACTTCCTGTCTACTCAAATCTGAGCCATAAGAAACCAAATCACCGGCATAGCTATTCAGACCTACTCTATGCGAAAGAAGGTCGGTAAGGTTGATTTCTGAAGTAATCAACGGGTTTTTCAGCTTGAAATAAGGCAGCCATTTGTTGACTTTATCGAGCAATGAAATCTTCTTTTCTACATGCAAAATGGTCGCTGCTGTAGCCGTAAATGACTTAGTAATTGAGCCAATTTGAAACATGGTATTTGCATCTACCGCTTCACCGGTTAGTTCCGAAGCAACTCCGTAGCCCTTCATATGCACTATTTCATTGCCCTTGACGATGGCCACGGCCATACCTGGAATCTTCCATTCCTGCATACCCTTTTTGATATAATCATCAAGTTGTGTGGAGACAAACGAAGGGGTTTGTGAACGTTGTGCATGCATGGCCATGCCCAGTGACATGACGAGTACGATTAAAAAATTTCTTCTTGCGACCATAATACCCTAATTCTTGTGCTTAAGACTAAAAAGGTAATATTAGGAGGGTCGGTTTTAAAAAAATTGTAGAATTGAGGCACGCGCCATTTAGTCCTCAAATGTCCAGTAAGGGCCATTCATGCCTATGGTCTTGATGTTTGCAAAAAATGACTTGGGGTTAAACCCTGTAACTGCTTTAAAGTGATTGATGAAATCAGATTGGTCGTAATATTCAGTTTCCAATGCCACCTCCGTCAATTTGGGCTTCTCAATGGCCTCTTCATAATAGGCCAATGCCCTTCTGAATTTTACAACTGATTTAAATTCTTCTACAGAAAAACAGAGGTGCTTTTTAAACAGCCTAAGTAACGTTTCACGGCTTATCTTCAGTTCATCCGCCAGTTCTTGGGTTTTATACATTTTGGGCGATTCCATAATGAGTTTCACTGCATGCTTCAACCTCGAATCATGAAAAGGCCTGTACCTGGATAAGAAATAAGCATCCAGCAAATCCCGCTTTATAGAACAATCAGGCTCATCATAAATCTTGGCCATTAATGCATTGAAAGACTCTTCGAAATGCTCATACGATGAGACCCTAATGTCTGAAACAGTATCGCGGAGAGGGGCCTCGATAAAATGGTTAATGCCTAGTGGATTGAATATGATTCCAACCTTACTAAACGCCCCTCGCAACCTTACTTCTTTGCTCGTCTTATTCTTTATGGTTAGAATAATACTGAGCTCTTCTGAATCAGTAGGAACATAAGTCCGGCTATGCTCATCCCATATCACCTTTACGTTTTTATAGACATTTAACGGCACGTAGTAGTGAGGGTGATATATTATATTTTCATAATAATCCTCATTCTCTGAGTCATGAAAATAATAATAAGCCACATGTTGAGCAATCACCTCATCCTGAGGTTTTATGGTAATGAAACTTTCCCTGCTTTCTTTATTCAAGGCTTGCTTGGTTTTTCAGTTGCCACGATTGCAGGTCAAATTGGCTCGTTTTCGAGTCAATTACAAACAGGGATAAGGGTTTGGGCTTATACAAGTATTTAAACATAAAGCTTCTCTATGAAATTTATTTTTTCGCTAAGCCTGATTTTTCTCTCAATACAGTTGTCACAGGCACAAAGAATTCTCTTTGTTGGCAACAGCCTTACCTATACCAATGATGTACCTGTAATGGTGAAAAATCTGGGCAAGGCCATGGGCCGAAAACTGGATACTGAATGCGTCTGTTATCCGAATTATGGTCTGGAAGACCACTGGAACGATGGGCGAATTCAGAAGAAAATTGAGAAAGGCGCTTATGACTTTGTATTGTTCCAGCAAGGCCCTTCATCTCAAGCTTATGGGCGTCAGTCTCTGTTAGAATATGGTGGCAAAATCAGTACCCTGGCCAAAGAACATGGAACCCAGCCAGTCTATTTCATGGTTTGGCCATCGCTGCAATATTACCGCACCTTTGCAGGGGTAATTAAGAACCATCGCGATGCGGCTGAGTCCAATGAGGCAATTGTTATTCCTTTAGGTGAGCTCTGGCAGCAATATCGCGCCTCAGCAAACATGCCCAACCTTTACGGCCCTGATGGTTTTCATCCGTCCAGCGCAGGTTCGTTTCTAGCGGCCTTAAGCATCTACAAAACGCTATTTCCAGAGGCAGACCTACATCAAATTAGCTTCAGGAAATTCAGAAGCAAGCTAAATGAAGCTTCATTTGAAGCCTTTATTGAACTGGTAGAGGCTCGTTAAGCAGTCTCAATTGACAATAAAACGCACTGTCCTCGACCAGGCAGAGGCTTTGATTCGGAGCAGGTAAATGCCTGCGCGCATGCCCGAGGTATCCAGCGTTAGTTTGTTGTCTTCATCGCTTATGCGCACATCGGTTATTTCGGTACCATTACTGTTGGTGAGGCGAAACTCATAGTCTTCAACTTCACGAAAAATAGTTATGGTCAGGTCCTCGCCTCTTGTTACTGGGTTTGGACTTGCATTGATACCCGGATTGTTTTTGCCAAAATCATTAGGTACCTGGCCCTCAAAAAACAGGTTGGCAAAGTTAAAGGCCTTCTTCCCTATTCTCTGCCCCATTACCCGGCCAGGAATGTCATCGGCTGGTGGGTGGATGCCTCCCCAAATTCGTGAAAGGCTTGTTTGATCAGAAGCATCATTATAAGTGGCCCATTGCAGAGTAATGTCCACACTGGGTCCCTCTTCAAATACCAGAAACTCATTGCGCTCGGCAACAAATTCACCTACACCCCCTGGAAAGAATGCATCGCCTGTGAGCAGGGTCATGACCTCAGCCGCTGCTCTTGAAAAGGTAGAATGGCCCGAGACATAGCCTGCAAAGGGAGGTGTCACAAAGGTAGGCCGCTGATAAGGCCACCATTCGAAAGCCGGAATCCAGCCCACTCCAGCCAAATCGGTTTCAGGAAAATCGATAAATTCTGGCCCGCGCCATGTATACATCTTCAGTCGATTGAGTTGTGTGGGGTGCTCAAGCAGCAAGGGATCTCCTTGCCTGATCACCTCAATCAACCCCGGAACTTCGTCAAAGGCATTTTCATTGTAATGCAGCAGGTTTTGACTGGCTCGTTGCCCCAGCTCTGCAGTACCACGAATGGCCGAAATGGGACGGATATAGTCATAATAGCCCTTCACACTCCAAGCCGCCACCGCAGCATCATGCATGGCACCTCCCATAAGAAAATAGGCCTTCACATCATATTCCAGTGGGTCCAAATCTGGCCCTTCTCCTCTGTATTTGGTAGTAGATAGTGGATGATCGCGCACATAATTCAACAAAGTAAACCAATGGCCCGGTGGCGTTTCAGAATCCGGCCCATCGGCCCAGAATTCAGCCAAAACCCTGGCATAATCTCCCCTGGGCACAATATTGGGCGGGTAAGGCTCACCCGTTACGGGATTTACCGTATGCCCTCTGCTAGCATCTCCCCCATCCAGCGTATTGTAAAATTCCCGATAGTCTTTAAAGTCAGTTGGGTACTCCGGGTTGTTGCCAATGCTGGCCGGGGAGATGTCCCACATCACACCATCAGCCGGGTCCAGGTGAGACCCCCAGATAGAAACCAGGCCAAAGCCCCATAAATACTCTTCACTGAGGCCGTTCTCAAAGTCATTCCAATACGGAGGTGGCCCCGGGTCTTCATAAACCTGATAGGTGTTGCCATCTCGCTCATAAGTCACCCGGTCTTCATCAGTGAGCGAAAAAGGGTGCACATTGCCCCATTCAGGGCTCAGGAAGTCGGGAGTGTCAGAAAAGCCATTGCCACTTTGGTCAATAAACCGGCTTAAGGTCAATCGCTGATAGCGATTACGATCTTCCAAGGTTGGATTGCCTGGAATAGTTGGAAAAAGCGAAGGGTTGGAATTTTCATAATACAAGTTAGCATAGCCCATTACTTCGTTTGAACCGTCTTGAAGGCCATAATCTATGTAACATTGGGCAATGTAGGCACCCAAAGCAGCAGGCTCTCCCGACACCAAGGGCTGATCCGCTGCAAAACGGTCGTAGCCTAACTCATTCAGCAATTCATTGGCATTGCGTTCGGTACGGGCAGAACCCTGCGATGCCTGAAACCGATGCCTCAGCAATAGCGAGACTGCATGACTCATGGCCTCTTTCTGGGTGTTGGCATTTGACTGATTGCTCGTGAAATCGGGTGCGGCACAGCCAAATCCATTTACGGTTTTACCCAGTAGATAAGTTGAGGCTTCTTCATCGAAGAATGCCCATGCATCATACATTGCAGCCGATATATGAAACAGGTTTCTGGCGTGCACTGTAGGCCTGGCAAAATCTCTGCGAATGGCTTCCAACAGTACCTCATTCCATTGTCTGGCTACAGAATGTTGGGCCTTTAGGTCCTGCGAAAAGCACAGAAGGATTGCGCCCAAAATAAATGGGCCAATGGCATTTTTAAACAAGGTTGACGACTGAAAGAAGTTGTACAAAACGACAGTAGTTTTTGCCTACTGGTAAAGTAACAATTAAGCCTCACAATCCACCTTATAAGGTTCGAAAAGGGCTTATTTCTCTATCAAACTGCACCTCTGACTTATCAAGACTCGTCAGAATCGTCAGAATGGGTTTCTCCAGAATATTCCACTTCTATACATCGATTGATTTTACCGGCCTCATTGATGCCCCAGTAAGACAGTAACAGCGAAAATGGCGGAGCGCCCTGAATCTGATCGGCAAAGGTGACGATAGTACGCACCACCACCTGACCAGGTACATTTACCACAAACTCCAGGTCAAACTTGGCCTTTTCGTCTCTTTGACCAATGTCTTTTACATGCTCAATCATGGTGGCATGATCCAGCACATCGTAATTGTTATCCTCCAAAAAGTCTTCAGAGAAATAATCGTTGAATTGCTCCAGGTTAGCATCCTGAAAAATGTCTTTGTACAAATTAGTAATCAGTGCTTCTTGCGCTTTAGGGTCCATGGTTTTTAGGTTTTTTGTGCGTTAGTGATTTTAAAAACTATCGCTTTTGACATAGGCCTCAATCACCGCTTCCTCCCCTGCTTTACCTGATTTAGAGTTGCCATGTTCCATGCCCAGTATATCGCGGTAGCCTTTCTCATGAATATATTTAAATACGTTCATATAATTAATTTCCCCACTGGTTGGCTCTTTGCGCCCGGGATTATCACCAATCTGGTAATAGGCTATTTCATCCCAGCAGGACTCAATATTGGGTATTAGGTTCCCCTCCTGGATCTGCTGATGATAGATATCAAACAAAATCTTGCATGACGGACTATCCACAGCTTTGCACACCTCAAAAGACTGTGCGGCTTTGGTGAGGAAAAGTCCTGGGTGATTACGAAAGTTCAAGGGTTCCAGAACCATAGTCAAACCATGTGGCTCCAATATCTCACAAGCTTGCTTCAGGCTTTCTACAACATTGGCTGTTTGATAGCCCATATCTTTCCTCAAGTCCAGATGACCTGGTACTACCGTCATCCATTTTGCATTTACTCTTTTGGCTACCTCTACTGATGCCTTTATTTCTTTGAGAAACTCTGCCCTCCAGTTAGCTTTTCCGCTGGCCAGGTTGGGCTCTGACCAGTAGATGGTATGTGCCACAAACACACCCATGCGCATGCCGTGCTTTTCCATCCGTTGAGCAATGGCCTTCTGTTCAGCCAGAAGTCTGTTTCGCATTTCATTGTCTTCCATTGATTTAAAGCCACGTTCGGCCATAAAATCCAGTTCATTCAGCACACCGCCTGGGGCTGAGTTTTTGAACATGCCAAAATGGGGTGCATAATCCAGCTGAAAGGAATGGTCTTGTGAGGCTGTGCTGGCCAGGGCATTACTACCCAAGCCCAAACCGGCTGCTGCCAGTGTACCAGAGGCTAAAAAGTTTCGTCTATTCATTGTGAATTCTATTACATGATCAAGATACGTTTTTGGGTGACTTTATAAAATAGGTAAAGCCTGTAACCTCAGCGATGTCAATACCATCGTTAAGGCATGTCCACAAAGTTCGCAAAGCACCAAAGGCCTCTCATTTTATTGCTGCTGATTACAGGTTTATTAAGCAGTTGTTCCGAGTTATTCGATCCCGATCAATTTTCAGATCACCAATTTGATGTAATTAATAGAACCGAAGAACAAATTTGGGTACAGTATCATACTGAATCTCGGCTGGTAGATGCACCAGGGTCTGCCAATGTAGAATTCGAGGAGATCGACAGTGCTTATCTATTACTGCCGGGCGAAGCGCAAGAGATCATGCGACTCCAGTTCAGCGAATACCACAGGGGCAGAATGGACATTGAGATTATCAATCAACTCATTTTTTCACTTCAGTTATTTCATATTGATGGCACTGATACTGTACCGGTATTGCTCGATAGCGAGTTGGAAAGCAACTGGGACTACTATAACTCAGACCCTTTGCCATTCAGTACTGAAATAGTACATAATTATCGCTTAGAGGTGAAACCAGAGCACATCGATTGAGCTGTTCTATACCTGTAATTGATATTCTTAAGGATTGAAGGTATCTAATGAAATACAGCCTCAATAGCAGGGGTAGATTAAAATTTGGTTTACCAATGCATACCCAAACCGGTTAATCCCCTTAAAACAGATAGTCGTTTTACTTCACAAGTACCTATGGTAAAAATCAACCTTGCTAATGAAAAGGGCAAGGCCTTTCGAAGCATCCCCGAGGGTTAAAGTTTTTCAGTGCAAAAACTTTATATTCACCATCAGCAATTACCCAACATCAAGCCTAATTATGAGCAACCAACAGATTAAACTCGAACTAACAGTCGAACAACTAAATACAATATTGGAAGCCCTTGGGAATATGCCATCCGTCAAAGTTGAATCACACGCATTGGAGATTGAAAGACAGGCTACTCCTCAACTGAATGGAGATTCAAAGTAATTTGCAATCATGAAGTAATATCTCATACTAAAAGTCACGTATGTACACCCGCAAAAAATATAAGATCAGAGACATGATCCGCTGGACAAGGCGCGAAACCCGATTTTTCCTGATCTATGGAGCCATCATTACCATTCTATACGAATTATTAGGATTCAGCTGGATGCAGCTCCCATGGACTCCAATAGCCCTGGTTGGTACCGCAGTAGCATTCCTTATAGGTTTTCAAAACAATGCAGCCTATGGTCGTATTTGGGAAGCCAGGAAAATCTGGGGAGGCATAGTAAACAACAGCCGCACCTGGACCATGATGGTGCGGGATATGGTGAGCAATCAGCATGCTCAGGCCCCTTTAGAGGAAAAGGAAATTCAGACCATCAAAACTAAGCTGGTGCACAGGCAAATTGCCTGGATGTCGGCCCTGCGCTATGCTTTGAGACAAGGTAAGCCCTGGGAGACCTTCAGAAAAGCAAAAGTAAATCAGGAGTGGGAAAAAATGTTAAACATCCCCGAGCTCACTGTACCTATCGAAGAAGAGCTGGCCCGATTGCTACCCGCTGATGAAGTGGAATATGTGATGTCTAAAAAGAACAAAGCCAATGCCGTGCTCAATTTGCAGTCGAAACACCTGAGGCAGCTACAGGAGAATGGCTATATATGGGAGTTCTCATTTCTGGAGCTTGAAGGTGTTTTGAAAGAGTTTTTCACCCTTCAGGGCAAGTCTGAGCGCATTAAGAACTTCCCCTACCCACGCCAATATGCGACTCTCACTTACGATTTTGTCAATTTGTTCATCTTCCTCATTCCGCTTGGTATCGTTCCTGAATTTCATCGCATTGGTCAAAACCTGATAGAAACACATCCATTAATCGGCACTTATTTCGTGTGGTTGGCCATTCCTTTTGGAGCCATTGTAAGCTGGATATTCAACACCATGCAGCGCATAGGTACAGCTGGGGAAAATCCATTTGAAGGTACTGCTAATGATGTACCCATCACTACCATGGCACGCGGTATAGAAATAGACATGCGTGAAATGATGAATGAGGACAAAGAAGACATTCCTGAGCCTCATCCTGTTACTTATGATATACAGATGTAAGTGAGAGAAAAAGGCCGTACTCTACATTCTTGTTGGTGAAGAACACCAACAAGGGCGTAGGGAATCCATTTGAAGGTACTGCTAATGATGTGCCCATCACTACTATGGCACGCGGTATAGAAATAGACATGCGTGAAATGATGAATGAGGATAAAGAAGACATTCCTGAGCCTCATCCGGTTACTTATGATATACAGATGTCGGTGAGAGAAAAAGGCCGTACTCTACATTCTTGATGGTGAAGAACACCAAAAATAAGGTGCGGAAACGGTTGGTGACAGCCTGTCTGTCGAATGTGAGTACCAACCTGGGCGGTAAATGAAATCTATCGAATCAGTAGTCCAACTCTCTCATTCCCACTAGCCCGGTAAGGCAAAATCTGTCATTATTATTCATATTTATGTAGTTGACTACATAAATACCTAACTTACTTTCCCGTTGTTGGTGTTCTTCACCAACAACATAAAGCGTTCAAACTTGTTGGTGAGGAACACCAACAAGGGCCAAACAACAGCAAGTATTCAAGCTTGATGTTGCAGAGCATCAAAAAATGCGGAAAAACGGTTGTTGACAACCTGTCTGCCGCTGGCAGGCAGTAAATAGAATCCATCGAATCAGTAGTCCAACTCTCCCATTCTCGCTAGCCCGGTAAGGCAAAATCTGTCATTATTATTCATATTTATGTAGTTGACTACATAAATACCTAACTTACTGTATGAGTGAAGAAAAGGAAGACTTTGTCAGTCAGCTGGGCTATTTGTCGATGGCGGCTCGCATGAAGCGTCTGAGTGACCATATCCTGCATTCAGCGCGGCAGTTTTATAAGGCAGAAGGCATTGACATAGAGCCCAATTGGTATCTGGTATTTCTGCTTTTAAAAGAGCGCCAGTGCCTGTCTATCACTGAGATTGGAGAAGAACTGCAGTTTTCCCACCCCTCAGTGATTACCATGGTGCGGAAAATGCGGGACAACGGATACCTGAAGTGCACTACCGACCCCAAAGACAGCAGGCGGCAACTGGTGAAATTGAGCCCAAAAGCAATGGAAAAACTGCCGGAGTATGAGCGCATATGGCAGGCTGGTGAAAAGTCGATCAGGGCACTCTTTAAAGGACAAACCGACTTCCTGGATCAGCTAGACCTGCTGCAGAGACTGTACAAGGAAAAGGATTTTAAGACGAGAACTCAAAACGAATTACAACATGAGTGAACAATCACTGGACCTCGGTCAAAAGGAACTTAAAGCCCTTTTAGAAAAGGGAAATGAAAAGGTATTGAACCTGTTTGAGAATGTTGAAAAACAGCCAGGATTTTCCGATTTCCCACAAAAGGAAGTGGAAGCCTGGTTTGATGAACCGTTACCTCAAACCGGTATGGACGCACACGAGCTCATAGACTTCGTTGATGAAAAGGTGTTGAAAACGGCCACGGGAAATATGGGGCCGCACATGTATGCCTATGTGATGGCCGGAGGAACACAGGTATCCATTGTGGCAGAGCAGTTGGCTGCTACCATCAACCAAAACCTGGGCAAGTGGCACCTGGGCCCTGCCTTGAATGAGATTGAGCAACGCATGGTGCAATGGGGTGCCGAAATCATTGACTACCCTACCCCTGCCGGTGGCATGATGGTCAGTGGCGGATCGGCCGCTAACCTGGCTGGCCTCACTGTAGCACGCAATGTCTTTTTCGAAAAAATGGAAGTGAGGAAAAAAGGCCTTTTCGGCATGAAACCCTTTGTGGTCTATGCATCCAAAGAAGTGCATGGCTGTGTAGACAAAAGCCTGGAGGTGCTGGGCATTGGTACCGACAATCTGAGAAAGATCGATATCAATGAGGACTTCACCATCAGGCTGGACCTGCTGGAAGCTCAGATCAAGGAAGATAAATCCAACGGGCTGCTCCCCTTCTGTATCATTGGCAGTGCAGGCACGGTAAATACCGGTGCCATTGACGACATGCAGGCCCTCGCCAAACTGGCTCAACAATACGAGCTCTGGTTTCATGTAGATGGTGCCTATGGTGCACTGGCTGCGTGCCTGCCGGGCATCAAAGAGCAATACAAAGGCATGGAGTTGGCCGACTCTATGGCCATGGACTTTCACAAGTGGCTCTATCAGCCATTCGAGGCAGGCTGTGTGTTGGTGAAAGACTGGTCGCTCTTAAAGCGGGCTTATTACAAGTCAGCCGACTACCTGGACACGCAATCGGAACGAGAAGAAGGCCGACTTGATGCCAACAAGCACTATTTCCAACTGTCTCGTAACACCAAGGCATTCAAAGTGTGGATGAGCCTCAAGGCCTATGGCTTCCCAGCGATTCGCGACATGATCCAGAAGGATGTAGACCTGGCCGCCTATCTGGCCGATCAGGTGGAAGCCGCTGTTGACTTTGAATTGAAAGCCCGCTCTGACCTGGCCATTGCCTGCTTCTGCTATATTGGGCAATTGACCAACGAAGAAGACATAGTAACCATTAACAAAGCCTTGATTCCTGCCCTGGAAGAAGATGGTCGGGTGTTTATCACCGGTACCTTACTGCATGGAGAGTTCGTGATTCGCGCTTGTCTCATCAACCATCGCAAGACCAAAGCCACCACGGACTATTTATTGGAGGTGATCAGAGAGGTAGGCCAAAAGTTGGCAGTTCTAATGATGAGTCACAGCCATGGATAAACCAAAAATCCATATCAGAAAGGCCACCGCAGAGGACCAGAATACCATTTGGGACATTCTGGCCCCTACCATAGCGGCTGGCGATACGCTGGCTTTTGCAACAGACAGTCCCAAAGCAGATATGATTGATTTCTGGTGTGGTCCAGACAAATACACTTATGTAGCTGAACTGGGTGGTGAAGTGGTCGGCACCTTCTTTATGAAGGCCAATCAGCCAGGCCAGGGTGCACATGTGGTCAATGCTGGCTATGTAACCAACCCGCAGCATCGAGGCAAAGGCCTGGCCAGGGCCATGTGTGCCTTCTCACTCACCGAGGCCAAAGAGCTAGGCTTCACGCACATGCAGTACAACATTGTGGTGAAGAGCAATGAACGGGCAATCAAACTTTGGCAAGACATGGGCTTTGAAATTGTTGGAGAAATTCCGGAAGTCTTTAATCACAGGCAGTTGGGCCTAACCAATGCCTATGTGATGTGGCGCAGGCTTTGACTTGAAAATGATTAGAGTACATCTCAATCAACAATCTATCCGGGACCAGACACCATGTAGTCTGATTTTAGGTGTCTAAAAAGGCATTATATTCAGGTCTCGAAACTGAACAAACCCGCTCACCTCGTAATTTCGTCATGAAAAAAACCTCACTAGTACTGATACTATTTGTACTCTGTTCTATAGCTCAGGCTCAGACAGGAGGCATTGAATCCGCACTTTCGAAACTTCCGGGCTTCAGTTACCAAACGGTACAAAAGGGCAGCAGATATGGCATTTATCAGTTGAGCATCAGACAGCCCTTAGACCATTCTGATTCAACCAAGGGGTACTTTTATCAAAAGGTTTATCTCTCGCACAAGAGCTTTGAGGAGAACACGGTGATGGTTACCGCAGGATATAATGTGGATCAAAATAATCTGTCTGAATTGACCCGTTTTCTTGGAGCCAATCAGGTGATGGTTGAACATCGGTATTTTGGAGAAAGTATGCCTATCAGGCCTGATTATCAATTTTTGAACCTTAAACAGGCTACGGCTGATTTACATCGCATCAAAGAACTCTTTGCCACCATATATACGCAAAAATGGATCAGCACCGGAATCAGTAAAGGTGGTGTTACCTCCATATTTTACCGGTATTTCTACCCCAATGATGTAGATGTAAGCGTACCCTATGTCGCGCCTGTCAATCAGGCTTATGAGGAGCCGCGAATTTATCACTTCCTCGACACTATTGGAAGTCAGGCATGCCGTGATAAGATCAAAGCCTTCCAGGTTCTGGCCCTGAAAAACAAAGGTGATTTGTTACCACTCCTCAAATTCTATAGCATGGGTGCAGGGGTTAAGTACTCTTATGTATCTCTAGAAGCTGCCTTTGAGTATGCGGTGATGGAATACCCCTTTTCATTCTGGCAATGGGGCTCGAAATGTGAGAACATCCCCTCCCCAGCTGCCAGCACAGAGGAAATAGCACAGTATCTGATTTCGAAATCGAACCCTTCATTTTTTGGTGATGTCGCCATCGAACATTACAGTTCGCACTACTATCAGTCGGCCACGGAAATGGGCTACTATGGCTACGAAACCAGCGAGTTCAAGGACTATCTAACAGCCCTGCCGACAGATAAAAATCCAATGGCGCTCTTCTTTCCATTTGAGATGAATGATGAGTTTGATGGTCAGTTATTGAAAGATGTCAACGAATGGCTGAAAACCGATGCCGACAAATTCATCTATATCTATGGTGGCAATGATACCTGGACTGCCAGTGCGGTGCCCCAAAATGACCAGGTTGATTCAGAGTGGTTTGTGCTGGCCGGTAAGCATCATGGCAATGCTAGAATTAGCTCTATGACACCAGCGGAACTAAGGCGGTTTACATCAACCCTGCAGAAGTGGCTTTCTCTCAATTAACCTTCAAATGGAGCTAATGAGCCTATTCAGTCTTCAGCCTTAGTTAACAATGATAACTAACTGAATATTGCACCTCCCGACCATTGCCATTTGAAGGCTCAGGGAAGTAAAAAAGTGATAAACAGGCCCTAATTGGTTGTTTATTCCTAAACTAAGAAGCAACTTTCCAGCGCAATCTTGTAAACAGAAATTAAGCCACTACTTGAGCTTTGAACAACTCATCAGAGACACTTATCAGGAGATTAAAAATCTGGATAATAAAGGTCAAACGGCCTCCTATATACCTGAATTGGACTGTGTGGATTCCGACAATTTCGGGGTACACATCTCCCCTCTCGGCCAAGGTGATTTCGGCATGGGCAATTGCCATCATAAATTCTCTATTCAAAGTATCGCCAAAGTGCTTTCGCTGTGCCTCGCTTATCGCCTGGTTGGAGACAATATCTGGGACCGGGTGGGCGTAGAACCTTCCGGTACCGCCTTCAACTCCCTGGTTCAGTTAGAAGCCGATCAGGGTAAACCCAGAAACCCGTTTTTAAATGCCGGTGCCATTGTCATTTCAGATATTCTGATCAGCCATCTAGACAAGCCTAAAGAAGAATTTCTGGCCTTTGTACGTAGCATTTCAGACAATCAAGACATTGCCTACTCCAGCAAAATAGCCCAGTCTGAAAAAGCGGTGGGTTATAGAAATGTGGCCCTATGCAATTTCATCAAGTCATTTGGGCGCATTGACAACGAACCCTCTGAGGTGCTCGATTTCTACTATGACCTTTGCTCGCTTGAAATGACCTGCCAAGAGCTCTCTGAACTGTTCTTATTCCTCGCCAATAATGGCCAGAGCCCTCATAACCAAAAGTCAATACTCAGCGAAAGTCAATCGAAAAGAATCAATGCCCTGATGCAAACCTGTGGCTTTTATGACGAATCGGGAGAATTTGCCTTCAAAGTAGGACTGCCTGGAAAAAGTGGCGTTGGTGGAGGCATAGTAGCCATCCACCCCGACCAATATGCCATAGCAGTCTGGAGCCCGAAATTGAATGAAAAAGGCAACTCATACCGTGGCATGAAGTTTTTGGAAGAGTTTACCACCCGCTCTGAATTATCTATTTTCTAAGAAAGGGTAGCTACCAAAGACTTGCGAAAGCGCTTTCTGACTAGGTAAAGGCCCAACTTTTTTGCAGTTTATAGGGTCAGTACTCTTGAAACATGATCAATTTTTTAAGAAAGCTCAGAAGGAAAGAATCAGGCAATGGCCTTGGCTCCTACTTCTTTTATGCGCTTGGCGAAATAGTCCTGGTTGTGGTGGGCATCCTTATCGCCCTTTCCATCAATAACTGGAATGAAGAGCGCAAGCACCAGCAGCAGCTTCGCAATATCTTCCTTACTCTGAAAGACGACATCCACAATGATTTGGACAATGTCAATGCAGTTTTAGAATACTATGAAGGCTATAGAGATGAATTCATTGCCCTGATGCAAGGAAGCATGAGCCTGGAGGTGTTCAAAGACTGTAAACAATGCCCCTATCTGATCACAGGTCATCGCTCATTCATTGTAGAGGTGCGTGCTTATGAGGCGCTTAAAGAATACAATACCGGCTATGAAGAAGATCGCCTTGTCAATGAGGTGGTGCAGTTCTTCACTCGTCATACTGAAGACATTTACACCAATGATCAACTGATCCGCGAGAGCATTTCTGCCGACCTGGTAAAATGGCGCGACCAGTATGATTGGTTCCCTGATTTTGCCCGGCAGGTGAAGGAGAATGAAGCTTATGCTCAATATTCAACAAGTTCTAAGGAAATGAGGAACATGACCGCCTGGCGATATGCGCTTATTTACACCAATTATGTGCCTTTGTTGAACGAGTTTCAGGAAGGTCTTGAACAAATGCTGGTGGATGTAGACCAAAGGCTGGGAAATAAGTAAAGGCGGCTTGGCATGTTCATTTTGCTTCGAATTCAGGAACACGCTTCACCGCCTTGCCTCTCAATCTTTCCTATAGGTTAGGATCAGTATTTTTTTGATTATACACGAGTCGCATGTTAGCGCTGTTTTTCCTTGTTTTAGGTGCGGTGGGGATCCAACATCAGCGTGACCATTGGCTGAAAATAACTGTATCATCCGGCATAATCATATCCAATGGTTTTGATGTTGGTCTCCTTTTCTTTTGTAACTTTTCTTTTGGAGAGGCAAAAGAAAAGTTAGCCCCAGTGGGACTGTAAAACCAATATGATTGGCAACGTGCAATTCCGCCAAAAGTAAGGGCGGTTTCGTCTGTTCATTTTTGCTTCGAATTTAAGAACAAACTCCACCGCCCCGGCCTCTCAACCTGTTGGTTTCGTCTATCTAATTGCCGAAAATGTCATTCCTTCTGTCTGTGTCAAAGAGTTCGTCCAGGTACGGCTGCCTTGTGTTCGAGCTGTAGTTATCGCGGCATTCGCCCGTACCGCTGCGCATAATGGAAACGCATCTACCCAGTTGATCTTCTTCTTCCAAATGGTCGCGAAAAAGGAAGCAGTGGCCCAGCTCGTGGAAAATGATGAATTCGCGAAACAGGTCTCCTACCTGATTAAAGAATTGCTCATCGACCATTACATGATTGGGTACGTTCCTATTGAAATTGCAGGTACCTGCAACATTGTCCTCATCTATCGATTCTATCACCCCGGTAATGCCTGCCGCCACCAAATCAACCGTTATCCCTCTCTCTGCTGCGTTTATTTCAAATCGCTCGAAATAGGTCCACAATCGCTCATCTACCCCCGGAAATGTGCGTTGCTCTGGCACCTCCGGTCCATCGTCTGTTTTACATGCCGAAACCAGCACTAACATCAACATCATAACCGTCACTAAATGGCCGCCTTTTGCAGCCTTCTCTCTCTCCTCCCACATAATCATCGATTTTCACTCATAACGTGATGGGCCTGTTTTATTACAGCCATCATTCACCAAAAAATCGAAAATGACGGTTGGTTGACACTCGAGCAAGGCTTGAGAAGCTCCAAATGACAAAAAGCAAATTCCAATGGGTGGCCAGTGGGCTATCATGTCTTACCCGTCTACACGTCACCCATCAGAGTTATCCACAGGAGACTCTGATGTAAGCTCAACCTCAGCGTCCTCTATGAGTGACACTGAGGGATATGTGAAGACCTATGGGATTCACTAGATCACTCCACCGAGGTTCCAGACCAGGATGCCATAGACCACAAAACGGATGATGCGGAAGGAAGCGAACAGAAGGTACTTGCGCTGCGGGTAAGCCAGTGTACCCGTCAAGAGGCTGATAAGGGCAAATGGCAGCGGTGTGAGAGCCGAAACGATGATCAGGCCAGAACCATATTGATCGAAGCGCTTTTGATAAGTTTTGAGTTTAAAACGCTTTCTGGCCAGGTTCATAAAGAATTCCCGCTCGCTGATAAAGCGCCCAAATCGATAATTGAGCCAGCCAGCGAACAATGAAAACAGCGTCATAAAAGTGATGGCCGTTACATAGTAATACCAGGGGTCGTCCAGGGTCCAGATCATGAAAAGCTCTGGGGGCAGAATACCCACAAATACCTCGGAGATGAGGAAAATGATGAGCATCAGCATATAGCTATCCGAAACCAGGTGTTCAATCTTGTCATAAGGCGTTTTAAAGGTGCTTTTTATAAGCACAATAAGCCCTATCAACACCAACAGATAAATAAATCCCTTGATCAGGTTTTGAGAAAAGTAGTTATAAAAGTCTTTTTTATCGCTCATGAACGCAACGGCAAAGAGCGAATATAAACAATGGGCTTAAAGTAACGATTGAAAGCATCTACTTTCTGGATATAAAAGCGATGATTCTACGGTGTTCGTTCTTCACATATCACCATTACGGTCTTAGAAGATGCTCAAATTATCACTGACTATAAGTATAAAGCTGATAATTTGTGTTTTTCAGTTATATTCAATTTCATATTGATTGAAATACTCAATGCCATCTGGCCAAAAAACATGAATTCAATGTACCGAATAACCGCCCTCACCCTATTAACATTGCTCTTTTGTACAATGATACAGGCCCAGGAAGAGGTCACGGTAAAATCTGTCAAAAGCATTTATAACCGTGAAGATCAATCGCGACTTACAATGGCCTTAGGCTCAAAAAAATTCCAGCTGTTTCTGGACCAATCCAGTCTTAAGCTTAATACAACACTCACTGCTGAAAATATCAGTCAGATGGCTTCTGAAGGTAAAATCCCTGCATTTCAGCCCAATAAACTCAGGCGCGAGGTCACTGAAAATGAAATAAGAGTGTTTTCCAAACAAAAGCTACCAGAAGAGTTTTCAATGGGTGATGTGACCTACCACAAGATAGAAATAGATTTGGGTGAAGAAGATGGCAAAAGAGTGATTACAGAAGCTTATGCTTCAGGGAATACTTCAGATGAAATTGCTGCTGCCATAGCGAGTCTAAATTTTCAATGGGAAAAACTGAAGATTAACAAAACCTGCAAAAAACCCATTTGCGAGCAGGTAAGGGTGAAGGATGGCAAGCCCATTTGCGTAAAAGTCAGGTGCGAAAACTAATCCTTAACCCAATCCTAGTTTTTCTGATAATTCCTTACCAGAACTTGTAAGCTTTAGCTCAATAAAATCTCCTTCCACGTTTTGAAGGTCGATGAGGTCAATGGTGATTACCTCTTTACTCTGTAGCAAATAAATAGCCGCAAGTGATTTTTCCGTAAGGCCAGATCTATCTAAATAGGTATTCTCCTCTACTTTTGCTTGGATCAGATAATATAGTTCAAGAGCGCTCAACTGACCATGAAAAGACTGAGTATCGAACTTGAAACTATTCCCTAGTACCGACACTTCACTTGCCTGACTTAGCCGTTCCTGAACGGTGGACTTAAAAGACAGTACCAAAATGATGATGGTTAAAGGAGTAATCAGCTTGCCAAAAAACTGAATCCAGGCTGTTTGTTTTTCATGTGACATGGGTGTAAGGTCTGTCGTGTTAATTACATAATTCTCATTGAAAATAGTGATTTATCATCACTTATGGACCTCATCTCCTTCAAAGTACCAGTCAATCTGCCAGCAGTAGCTCAGACTACTTATAGTATGGACACCTTCCCTTGAAGAGAAGGTGTCTATCAAATACTACTCTGCCAAAAGCTCACTGATCAATTCAATAAGCTTATCAGCAAATTCTGTTTCGGCCTTGTTATAGCCCACATGGCGCAAGCGAACCGCTCCCTTTTTATCAATAATCACCAGGCTGGGTACTCCTGCTCCTGCCAGCCCCATAATCTTGTAGGCCTTCCTGTCAAAATCATAGCCATAGTTAAAGCCATAGTTGTATTTCTGTGCAAACCTGCGGGCCTTCTCCAGGTTATCTCCTCCCTGGTCTGAATTGATCACGTGAAAGGAAACCTCTCCCGTTGCTTCAAAAGCGGCTTTTACCTTGGCCAGCTCAGGCAGTTCGGCAATGCAAGGCTTGCACCAGGTGCCAAAAAAGTCAAGCACCACTACCCTGCCTTTAAACTCATCAGAATGAATGGGCTGCTCTTCAAGGCTCACAAAACTGAACGGAGGCACCGGATCATTCGCTGTCTTCATCAGGTCATCTTCTATCAACCAGGGCACTGTCAGTACCATCATAAAGCTGACAAGCGCTCCTGCCACATAGCTCAGCGATTTTCCCCTTGTCGCCTTTGCCTGAGCCCCTAAAACACCAACGGCCGTTATGACAACCATCATTGGAATAAGTGCCCAGAGCGAGGGCAGGTCGGGCATAATGACCAGGACCAAAAAAGGCAGAAATGGCATAGGTATGCCCACTAGAAAAAGCCAAGGCCGTAGGGTTTTTCGGGAGCCGCCCCATAGCCCAGCCAGAAAGCAGAGTACCATGATGAAAGCGGTCATCCAACGCATGTCCAATGAAATGGTAAGCAAGAAGCCCCCGGTTAAAAGTGTAATGGCTACCCCGACCAGAAGGCTCCATAAAATGGTTTTTAAGTTTTTGTTCATCTCCTTTTTTTGAAACAAAGGAGGGTCTACAAACCAGTAGAAAAGTCCGAATGCAGGTATCCGGTCTATTTATTACGGTGTTTTTGGCGATAAGCTGAAGGGCTAAGGCCTGTACTTTTTTTGAATACCTCGTTAAAAGAAGACTTAGAGCTAAAGCCACTGTCGTACATCACCTCATTGATGCGAAGGTTTTTCTGCACATCCAACAGCAATGCCTTGGCATGCTCCAGCCGATAGTGGTTTACAAAGTCGTAGAAGTTCTGGCCTCCCAGCTGGTTGATGGCCTGGGAAATATGACGCATGTTGATACCAGTTTCCGAAGACAGTTGCTCTATAGAAAGGTGATAAGTAAGGTAGCTCCGCTCCTGCTCCATGTGCTGTTTGAGTCTTTCAAGATACTGCTGAGCCAATTTCTGATCCAGACCAGACTGGCTGTATTTCTGTTCTCCTTCGTTCCTGATCACCTCTTTCTCCATAGGCCCGGAAAATATCAGTGGCTGCCTGATGCCTTTCCAATAAATGAGGTGCATAAAGACCAGCACCATGATGAAAATGGCCCAAACCAAAATATCTGCCCAAAAAGCTGCATTCTCAAACACCCCTTCTGCCAGTACAATCAGAAAGATGCTGGCAAAGCCCAAGATAATTTGTCGCAACCAGGAAAGATTGATGCTCAATACCTCAGAAGACACTTCTTTGAGGACACGGGCAAACTTACGAGTGCTCAGAAATGACATGGTCAAATAGGCTCCAACATGGAGTATGACTACCAAGAGGAATTCGAAAGAGTCGGCTAAGGCCACCATTCTACCGGGTATAATGTGTAGCAGCACCAAGACCAGGAAAGCAGGTAAAAAATGAAGCAATTCTGCCTTTTTGAACCGATAGTCTTTGTAAATGAGTGCACGCACATACAGCCAACACAATGGGCCATAGAGCAAGCCAAAAACCGGTCCGAAATTGATGAAGGTCACCTGCTGATTGTACAGCAATATGTTCAGAAAATTAAGTGATATGTTGAGGATCAGTGCCCCAAGGATCATGTTAAAATCTCGCCTCCTGCTTTTGTCAGAGAAGAGATTGATCAGGAAGAGTACTCCCTGATACACGATCAATAAAGCAATCAGGTCGGTGACCTCAACTACCAGGCTTTTCATTTTTTATAGCTGGCAGGTGTCCTTGGAATGGTTGGAATTTCCGTTTGGCGGCCGTCAATGTACCAAACACCTGTTTTATCAAAAAAGGCTTCCTCTTCCAGCATAATGCGGATTTGCTTGCCCCACTCTTTGATCATCACTGTAGCGTTGAGCTCGATGGAATAGGCCGTGTTGAGGTGCAAAGGATAATCTCCTTTTACGGGCACACCGCCCTGCGAATCCCACATGCCAAGGGTGGTGCCTGCCGCATGGCCATGGTAACCAATGGGGTGTGTATAAATGGAAGGCGTAATGCCTTCTGAAATGGCTTGTTCACGGCTCATCTTCAGCACCTCGTTACCTGTTCTGCCTTCTTTGAAATTGCCGGTAAAGATGTCTTGCAGGCGGTTGCCTGTTGCAAATGCTTTTTGCAGATATTCGGGAACTTCAGTCTCACCAGGCTTAAGTACATAAGCCAGCTCCTGCATGTCAGTATTCAGCCGCAAATAAGTAATGCCAAAATCGCAATGCAGCAAATCACCAGGCATAATTACGTTTTTGTCTGGTCGGGTAGAGAAAGAGCGCATTCCCTCAGTATTATCAGGGTCTGCACGCTGTACATCTACTGTTGGGTGAAACCAGGTGATAAGGCCAAGGGATCGGATTTTATCGCGCATCCACCACACTACATCTTCGGTAGTAGTGACACCGGGAGTAATCACGTTTTCGGAAAAAGCTTCTTCGATGATGCGGTGCGAAATACGGCCTATGTGCGGATAAATGGCCATTTCGGCAGCACTACGCGTCTCCAGCCAGCCAAGAGCTACTTTCTCTGCAGTAACTATTCTGCCCTGATATTTCTTGTCCAGCGCTGCTGTAAATTCTTCCAGATCTGTAGCAACAAGACCATCGGCCAGGCCAAAATGTTGAGACTTATTAATGCCTATTTTCTTCGGGTTGCGCTCTCTGATGATCTCAGCTACTCTGGCCCATTGGTCGGGTTGCTTTTCCTTGTCCCAGGCGCTTTGAAAACTCTTGCCCACATTGTAGCGGGCCACAGCAAGGCTCTCTATGCCCTTGTCTCCTCCTTGATCGAACATGATGAGTACGGTGCGTCTTCTGGCAGCCAGCCAGGTAGCAGGCAGCAGGGTTTTGATCACCGGATCTTCATTGTATTCACGCGAGATCACCACCCACATGTCTATGCCCTCTCTTCGCATTATATCGGGCAAAACGGTCTTGATTTTATCTTCCAGCAGCCGGTCGATGGTGGCTGCTCTTTCCTTCATGGGCAGAATTTGCGCGTTTTCATATTGAGCCTGTGCAGAAAATGCCAGACCGATGCATAAAATAGCAAAGAGAACTTTCTTCATAGTATAAGGTGCTTTGTCCCAATCTATGTAGAAAAAGGTTGGGGCGCAAAGCAATTATGATGTCCAGCATAAGCATAGATTCTGTATTTTAACAGCGCATGAGTCAACCGAAAAAATCATTTCTACTCAGGCTAAGCCCTGATCGTGTCCACCCACTCATACCAGCATTGGTTATTTTTGCACTGGTCAATGCCATTGCCACTGTCATATTTTACCTTGAAGGCATTTCCATCATCATCGACAATTATGAAGGTATTCTGCTCTTTGGGACTGCCTTTGGCTATCTGTTATTCATCATCAGGCTCATCCACAATGTGCATGTCAAGGACTATTATAAACTGCTTGATTCCTCTGATTTAGATGCTTCTTCGCGCCAAGACTGGACCGATCAAATGCAAAACCATCGTTCGCAAAGCGTAGAAACGCTGGTTGCTGTAGCAGTGGGGTTACTACATTCTTACCTACAGGGCTATGACAATATTCTCACTGGTGAAAGCACCTTTCTGATTTATAGCATCTTTCGTGTGCTGCTCAATGTTACCATCTGGGTAATGATTACCCAATCGACTTCCCTGTTCATCCGTAACATGACCTTGCTTAATGAACTTTCGGCAAAGATTAAAATAGACCTGCTCAACCTTGAGAAATTCATGCCCCTTACCCGAAGCGGGGTTTGGAGCATATTGGGCTTTATTGGTGTCTATACCATCATTTTTGGGCAAGGCGTGGCCAGCATCAACCTGGCCGACCCTGCCATATTGGTGCTGGCCCCCACTATCTTTTGGATGGTGAGAACGCCTCTCAAGGGTTTCAGAAAACGCGTAGTAAAGGCCAAAGAAGTAGAGTTGCAACTGATAGAAGCGGCCATTGAGGGCGACCGTGAGGCATTGAAGAAATCGCGCATCAGTGCTAATCTGGACAACATCAACGTGATTGACCTGATCAACTATAAAAAGATGATCCAGAGCACTTTTGAAATACCGGTGAACATTCCCACGGCCTCACGCTTTGTTTTCTATCTGGTCATTCCCATTCTCACCTGGGTAGCTGCCTCTATGGTAGACAAGGTGATCGATTATCTGATAAAATGACCATCAAACCCATTTTTGGCATCCTTCACCAGGCAGACTGAGTATATTCATCCATGGCAGTGTTTCAGCTCAATGTCTGGTCCATTCTCATCCTCTTTGGGGCCTTTCTTGGCATCTACCTCGGGGCAATGCTGCTGCTCAAAAAAGTGAATCAAAAGCCCAACCGGCTCTTTGCAGGCATCATCTTTATTTTCACGCTGCACTTGATTGAAATGGCTGCGCGCACCTCAGGGTTCATCGTCAGTTTTCCACACCTGAGCAATATCAGCTACCCCTTCCTCTTCCTCATGGGGCCTTTTCTCTATTTCTACGCATTAAGTCTCAAAGACCAGTTTGATTGGCATTGGAAGCGCTTGCTACACCTGGTACCAGCTCTGGCATATTTCCTATGGATGATTCCTTTCTACATCCTGCCTGCTGAGATAAAGTTTAACTACCTCAGCCCTTTCTTGCCTGAACGCCAGGTTGAGTTTAAGCTTCTGGGTTATATTATGGGTGCACTCTTTTACTTGTATAATTTCACTTACATAATCATCACATATCGTACTGTCTTTCAATTCAATAAGGTCAATCATTTAAATAAAAAGGAGAAACAAAAAATCAGCTGGTTCACTCGTGTATTACTGGCTTATGCCGGGTTCATCATCTCCTGCCTGATCTTCTATTTGATCATGGCCATTGTGGGGAGTTATCCTCAGTATTACGATTACATTCACCTCACATTAATGGCGCTGATGATTCACCTCATGGGCTACTTTGTGATGAACCAACCCGTGCTTTTCGACCCTAGTAAAAAGACGGCCGGGCAAGGCAAGTATGACAAAAGTCCTCTACCCACAGAGTTGAGTCAGCGATACGCTAAATCGCTCTATCAATACTTTGAGGAGCAGCAGCCATACTTGAGGGATGACCTGAGCCTTGCGGAAGCCGCCAAGGGTGCCGGGCTGAGCAAGCACCACCTTTCGCAGGTATTGAATAAAGAAATTGGGCTCAGCTTCTACGACTTTATCAATGGCTACCGTATAGCTGAGGTGAAAGCTTTAATGGCCAAAGCGGATCTTGCCGAAATAAAACTGATTGATGTGGGCATTCAAGCCGGTTTTGGCAATAAAGTGAGCTTTTATCGGGCCTTTAAAAAGCTGGAGGGCATGAGTCCGAGTGACTACTTGAAAGGGTTAGATTAGCTAATTAAAACGATCAGACGATAGCATCTCCTCCGTCTGACCTGTGCGGTGCTGACGAGTGAGAAAGCTCCAAATAGCAAAATCCAAATTCCAAGGCTTACGCAAAAGCTTCCAATCTTTGACCTATACATCTCCTCCGTCTGACCTGTGCGGTGCTGACGGGTGAGAAAGCTCCAAATAGCAAATAACAAATTCCAAGGGTATATGAATTCGCAAATCAATTGAATTACCGCCCCAGCCCTGAAGGGTGAATCTACTTTTTTTTCAGATTTCTCATTCAATATCCGCAGATGACACCTCTCTATGCACTCTGTATTGCTTCCAGCTGCTCTGCATCATACCTCACCTATTCACCGCTTTCCAAATTCACCATTCCATCAATTCATAAATCAATTGAATTACCGCCCCAGCCCTGAAAGGTGAATCTACTTTTGTTTCAGGTTTTCTCATTCAATATCCACAGATGGCACCTCTCTCTGCACGCTGTAGTACTTCCAGCTGCTCTGTGTCATACCTCACCAATTCCCCGCTTTCCAAATTCACCATTCCACCAATTAACAAATCAATTGAATTACCGCCCCAGCCCTGAAGGGTGAGTCTACTTTTGTTTCAGGTTTTCTCATTCAATATCCACAGATGGCACCTCTCTCTGCACGCTGTCTTGCCTCCAGTTGCTCTGAATCATACCTCACCTATTCCCCGCTTTCCAAATTCACCATTCCACCAATTAACAAATTAACCAACCTATGGTTACATCCGGTCGAAAGTAACCCCTCAAATGCTGTATAGGCCTACATTTCTCAAAAAACGAGAAATGAAAAGAACAACACTCACTTTACTGGCCCTGCTTACCCTACACTGCTTTGCCTATGCACAAAGGTCGATGGAACAGGATTCAACGTTGAACAACCTGGTGCATGAAGAAGGCTACCAGACTGACCCCACTCCATCCCTGGGTTCATTCAAAAAACTTGGCCGTGGAGACCAATCCATGATCTTGATCCCCGGTCTGGGTTTTGGAGAAGATATTTTCAACGACTTTATGGAGGCCTACAAAAATGATTATAGCATGTACGCTGTCACCCTGGCGGGAATGGGAAATACGGCAGCACCAGCCATGCCCGAAGGAGAAATGGTCAGCTATGCCCAGCTGGCCTGGCAGAACATAGCCCAGCAAGACATTTTGAAGCTGATAGAGGCCGAAAAACTGAACAAGCCCATATTGGTTGGTCACTTCATTAATGGCCCTCAAATCGCCTTTGAGCTGGCCAGAATGCACCCTGACCTGATCGGTGGCGTGATTATACTAGGTGGAGAACCTTTTCGCTATTTTGAAAACCAGGCCAACCCAGGTAAAATGATCACACCGAGAGGTCGCGCCATTGCTGTAGATCAATACTTAGCAGCAAACTGGTTTAAAACAGTGACCAAGAAGACCTGGGACGACAACATGTTTCTGGCCGAGCACTACTCCAACGACCTTTCCACAGGGCAAGCACTCTGGGACGAATCGGCCAGTGTTTCGCTTCCTGTACTGATCCGCTATCTCTGCGAATTCTTCGCTTACGACCTTTTGCAACACATGAATGATTACAAAACGCCTACCCTGGTGCTAATCCCTTCCTTTACAGAAGAGATTCTAAACGATGAAGCAAGCGCTTTTATCAAGACCTACTATGTAGACAGCTGGGACTATTTGAGGGAAATAAAGAACCCTAACATAAGGTTTGAGACGGTGGCAGACAGTAGACTTTTTGTGTGGAAAGATCAGCCCAAGGTGACTTACGATCTTATTAAAAGCTTTGTAAAAGGTTTGTAAAACAAGAGCCAATGCCATTAAGTTAAGAAGTTGCGTATCTCAATTCCGGTTCCGCCCCTTGCCCTCAAGGGTGATTAAAACAACTTTATAGCTCCCTTAAGGGAATGAAAGGGCGTAAAGCCTTAACTGAATGGCATCTTAGTAGAGCTGAATTTTTATCAACACACAATCAAAGAGCACTTGAAAAGCTCCGAGTGCTCTTAGTATTACCGATAACAGCACACTGCAAACGTTTGTCTTGATCCAAGCTTTCCTTGTAGGTCAATTTGCTTTCAGCCTTTGGTAGAAATGCTTAGATTTCTCTGCTTTTAAATCTATCAATCCATGAAGATGAACAGACTGATACTGCTTTCTTTCATTACATTTTTTACCATTGGGCAAGCCCAGGCCCAGAAAAGAGGTTTACAAATTGACCAGGTAGAACCACCCTTCTGGTGGGCCAATATGCCTGTGCAAGAATTACAGGTAATGCTTCATGGCGAAGGCATAGGCCACTGGCGAGCTTCCATAGAAACTGAAGGCATTACCCTGTTAAGACAGGTGGCAGGTGACTCTCCCAACTACCTCTTTATCTACCTGGAGATTAGCCCCGATGTAAAAGCCGGTAGTTTCAATATCAACCTCAAGAATGGAAAAAAGAGCCATACCGTGGCTTATGAGTTAAAAACGCGCAGCTCAGACAGCAACCGCAACCTGGGCTTTAGCAGCTCAGATGTGATCTACCTGCTCATGCCTGATCGCTTTGCCAATGGCAACCCAGACAACGACAATATTGAAGGCATGCTGGAGCCTGCCAATCGCACCGACCCGTCCGGACGCCATGGTGGAGACATCAAAGGGGTAAGCGATCACCTGGACTATATCAAAGACCTGGGCATGACAGCCGTGTGGCTGACCCCTGTTTTTGAGAATGACCAAACGCCAGAATACAAAGCCTATCACGGCTATGCAGCTACAGACATGTATAAGATCGACCGCAGGTTTGGCAGCAATGAAGAGTTTGTGGCTTTTGTGCAAAAGTGCCACGACATGGGCCTGAAGGTGATCATGGACATGATTCACAACCACATTGGCGACCAGCACTGGTGGATGAAAGACCTGCCCTTTAACGACTGGGTGCACGACCAAAGCGTCTATGGTAATACCAGCTTCAGAGGCACGGTAGCTTCAGACCCATATGCCTCTAAATACGACCTGGACAAGCTGCAAAAAGGTTGGTTTGTGAACGAGATGCCCGACCTGAACCAGCACAATCCACAACTGGCCGACTACCTGATTCAGAATACGCTTTGGTGGATTGAGTACTCCGGCATTGACGGCATCCGAATGGATACTTATGTGTACCCTTATGCCGACTACATGGCGCGTTGGGCCAAAGAAACCATTGAGGCTTATCCGACCTTCAACATTGTGGGCGAATCCTGGGTAGAGACTGTAGCACACGAGTCGTACTGGCAGGAAGACCGTGAGGGAGAGAATGACGGTTATAACTCATACCTCCCATCAGTCACTGATTTCCAGATCCATTTTGCCATGCGCGATGGCTTCAATCAAAACTTTGGCTGGGAAACCGGCATCATGCACCTCTACTATGCGCTGAGTCAGGACAGGCTTTATAGCGACCCTATGAAGAATGTGATCTTTATGGACAATCACGATCTGAACAGGTTCTACTCTACCTTGGGCGAAAACATGGACAACTTCAAAATGTCTTATGCCTACCTGCTGACCACACGAGGTATTCCGCAGGTGTATTATGGTACAGAACTGGCCTTTAAACAAGGTACACAAGGCGGTGATGGCGACAAACGTGCCGACATGCCCGGTGGATGGGCTGGTGACGATCGCAGCGTATTCACCGCCTCTGGTCGTACTACCACCGAAAACCAGGTGCTCGACTATGTGACCAAAGTGACTCAATGGAGAAAGACCAGCAAAGCCATTCACGAGGGCCAGTTGACTCACTTCTTACCTACCGACAATGTGTATGTGTACTTCCGCTATACAGATGATGAAAAGGTAATGGTAGTGTTGAACAACAATGAAGGCGAGGCCACCATTTCCAGGGCCAAGCACATTGAAATGCTCAGAGGCCACAGCAGTGCCAAAGATGTAATCACTGGCCAGACCATCAACATTTCAGGTGACTTCAAGGTGCCAGGTAAGACTACCAGCATTTTTGAGTTGAAGTAAGTTTAATTGCAAGGACACCTTCCCTGCTAGGGAAGGTGTCCTTGTTTAAAACAATAAAAGAAGGCCACCCAATGGGTGGCCTTGCTTGCATCTCCAGGCGCCTCAACTCGCCTGAAGGGTGCTGAGTTCGCGAACTCAACATGCGGTACATCGATCACACTTCTACACTATTCCTTCTTTCACTGTGATCGTGTTGTCTTGTCTATTCTTTATTAGTCGTCTATAAATTCTTCCTTGAAGTTGCCGTCCTTGTCGAATACCACATACAAGTCGCCATTCAGTTCTATGTAGTAGAGTTCCTCTACCTTGTCCCAATAAGCGCCTTCAACGGTATTGTCAGCATAATTGGCAGCGATGTAGTCTTTGATTGCCTGTGGCACATCCGCCCAGTCTACTTCATCAATCTCCTCTTCTTCGTCATCGATATCATCCTCGTCCAGCTCTTCTACAAAGTTTCCGTCCTTGTCGTACACTACAAATACATCCGTATCCAGCAGTACATAGTAGAGTTCTTCAACAGTATCGTACCAGGCTTCTTCGGCCGTTGCAGTGGCGTAGTTGGCAGCCAGGTGATCTTTGATGGCTTGTGGCAGGCTATCCAGCGCTACTTCGTCAATGCCTTCTTCCCAGTCATCATCCCAATCGTCTTCATCAAACTCGCCTACAAAGTTGCCATCGGCATCAAATTCAAGCGCTTCTCCAGAATCAAGGAATACAATGATGTGATTGTTATCCGGGCAAACTACTGCTTCTTCAATCGTTGAGTTAGGGTAATTGGTAGTCACATAATCAGTTACGGCTTCTGGTAAGCTGTCCAATGGAATCTCATCCCATTCTTCATCATCCCAATCGTCCTCGTCAAATACACCTACAAAGTTGCCATCCGCATCAAATTCCAGGGCTTCGTCCGTATCCAGGAATACAATAATGTGGTTGTTATCAGGGCAAACTACTGCTTCTTCAATCGTAGAGTTCGGGTAGTTAGCGGTTACATAATCAAGAATCGACTGTGGCAGGCTATCCAGTGGAATTTCGTCCCAGTCTTCATCATCCTCATCATGATCGTCCAATAACGCATCAAGGTCAAATTCCAATATCACAGCACCATCGGCATTGAAAATCACCACCATGCCATTGTCTAGCAGCAGTACAAATTCACCGGTCTCAGTTCTGTAACCCTCCTCAATCGCTGCACCTGCATGATTTTCAGTCAAATAATCCTGAGCAGCTTGTGGCAAATCAGCCATGGCAGCATCTGTCCAATTATCCATCCCTGACGTATCAAAAGTGTCAGAGCCCACCTGCCTCAATCTGGAATTTCCATTGTTTGCAGTTTCCTCCTGAGGCGCCATGTCCTCATTTAGTTTCTCATCGCATGACATGACCACCACGGTCAGTGACAGCGCCAACATCATCATTAATTTCTTTGCATTTTTCATCTGCTGCATTGTGTGTTTGAATTGTTAAGTGAAAGGCCGTTTTCTATCAATCATTTCCCGACCATCGCACTTAAATACCATGACTCGATTTTTACCCCACCCCCCTCTGGAAAATTTTTAATGAATAATGAAAAATGTAGAATGGGTGGGATCAGAGGATCGATCGTCAGACAGGCTTGCTCACCCCTCATCAGAGTCCTCAAAACATCTGGGCAAGGCTGCTGTGTTTGAGTAGAATGACTATCATCCCTCAGAGTTAACCGAAGGAAACTCTGAGGAGAAGCAACATCAGAGTCCTCTTCGAGTGACTCGGATGGATGGTAGTGACTCTGATGGATGGCAATGAAAAATGTTGAATGGGTGGGACCAGAGGATCAATCGTTAGACGGGCCTGCTCACCCCCCATCAGAGTCCTCAAAATATCTTAGCCAAGCTGCTGTGTTTGAGTAGTATGACTACCATCCCTCAGTTTATCCGAAGGAAACTCTGAGGAGAAGCAACATCAGAGTCCTCTTCGAGTGACTCGGATGGATAGTCGTGGGTGGGACCCGAGGACCAATCGTCAGATGGGCCTGCTCACCCCTCATCAGAGTCCTCAAAACATCTTAGCCAAGCTGCTGTGTTTGGGTAGAATGACTATCATCCCTAAGAGTTATCCGAAGGAAACTCTGAGGAGAAGCAACATCAGAGTCCTCTTCGAGTGACTCTGATGGATGGTAGTGGGTGGAACTCGAGGACCAGCCGTCAGACGGCTAGGCCTTCGAAATTAGGGGTAAGCTCAGAATCGCGGCCGTCAGACGGTGGTACAATCACTCCTCAGTGCTCTTCGCGGTTAAACCCTTAGGCAAAAAAAAGGACCACCATCCCTGGCAGTCCTTCTCTAAATTGAATCTGATCAATACTAATCATCATCATCGCTATCGTCATCCTCATCGTCTCCTACCGGGTCTTCTGCCCCTACCACAACATCTGTGGTTCCATCTGGCACAGCATCTTCCTGTCCCTGCTGGCAACCCCAAAAAGCAGCCACACAAAAAAGCAGCAAAAAAGACATCATCAATACTTTCAACTTCTTCATTTCAATCTTCATTTAGGTTTAAGCAAATACCCGCAGCATATTGTCAGTCAGCTGGGTGTTGTAGATTTTCAAGCCATTACGACCATTTCCATTCAGCCCGCTTCCATCAAGGCCAAACCTGGCACCATGTACCCCACAATACCATTCATTGTTGCGAATTCTTATTGCCTTTCTTGGATCGTGCGAACAAGTTCGCGTAGCCGCTACATACTCACCAGCATTGTTTCTGGCTACTACTACTGAATTATTCACCACCACATATCCGCCATTGGTGCTTAAATTCGCATTGGCAGTATCGTTCAGGTCAAGGGTAAAATCAATTGCGCCCCCGGCTGTTGCTTCCGGACCAGCATCAGGAGTTACATTCTCCACTGCACATCCACCCAGACAGGTGGCGGTAAGGGCAAAAGCGGCCCCTACTCCCATTTTCTTTAAAAACTCTGATCTTTCCATTTATGTTATAAATTATATATTAACATATTTATTTTTATTCATGTTTAAAATCACTGACCTGGCTAGAAGCTAAAGTTCATACCAAAACTGATGATGTTAGATTTCAGGCTTGGCGTTCGGGTATAGTGTCCGTAGCGCAAGCTTATCTCTTTGAGTAAAAGCAGTCGGTTCTTCTTACCTGGCAGGCGCAAACCACCAATACCATCGGCAGGTGAATACCTTATTCCCCCTCCTATATCATGACTTGAAAGATTAGCCAGATCATAGTCTGAAGTATAATACCGCACGTCTGTAGTATGCTCTCCAAAAGGCTTGAAGAAGGTACTGCCCGATTGTGTATGGTATCGATAATAAGGGTACACCGAGAAAAAGCGATTGATCTTAATGGGCAGCTCAATAGAAGCAGTGTGCCCCTGAATGCCCCAATCGTCCCAGTAATAGCGATAGTAAGAACGGATCAACAGCATGTCGCTCACATAGTAATTGAACCTGATGCCTACCGGTATTTTCAATCGGTTAAAGGGTAAGTTCTCAACTCGTGCTTCAGCCTGATCCTGGAAGTATACCCGGTGAAAGGGAGTGCCCAAAAGTCCTGATTGCGTTACCATATCGGCCGTAATGCTCATTTGCATCCGCTTGTTGATTACCTGAGAAAAGGAGGCTGAAAAGCTGTAAGAACGCCTCTGATCAGTCCTTACCCAGTTTTGCCCACGCAGTTCGGCAGGGTAAATCAAGCTCCATCTGTCAATAAAAGCCTGGCCAGAAAGTCCGAAGGTTCGATTACCGTCTTTGCTGGTTTTGCCCACATAAGCCGAAAACTGCAGCGAGTTATAATCGTACTCTGAACTCCCTCCTGCTTTTAGTCCCCAGGTCCAGCCATTCTTGGCTTTTCTGGAATAGCCAATGTTGCCATGCACCCTCAGATCCTTGCTGGAAGCCGAAGACACAAAAGCATCGATGTTGTCTGTAGAAGCTGAGGTATAGTAGTCAAAGCCCCCGTCAAAAGAGATTGTATTCTTCTCGTCCAAAGCCAGGTTCACTATGATCTTAGAGGTAAGGTCTGTCAGCTGTTCCGTACCCCTGCCGCCTGTCACGGCAGCATTAGCACCATCCTGTTCATAGTAACTAAACAGAATGCTCGCGTCAGACTCAGCCAGTTTTTTGATCTTAAATACCTGGCTGGTATCGCTGGCCACACTGGTGCGTTCCCTGCCATTGTTCTGTGCCATTACTGCTACCGTGCAGAGCAACAGCCCATTTATCCATATAAGTTTTCTGATCAGTTGCATCCGCAGCCGCCTCCTACTTTACCACCATTGGCACCAGAAGCCCCTTCTCGGTACGATTGAAAATTAGTACAGAAATACTCCAGTGACCTGGCACTCAACTCCATCTCCTGATCATTCAGGTACATCTTCTGATACCCCTGCACTGATGCACAACTGCTCATGGAAAAAATGGCCATCAGAACCGCCAATAGCCCTATTAGGGTCTTTTTCTTCTTCATTGTTTTGCTGTTTCTAATTGTTTGTTGTCTGTCTTTTGAATCTCCAGGTTGTTAGAGGTCAACACCTGGTCTTCGTCTGTAATGATCATGCACTCTATGCCTTTCAGCTCATTAATAAGTGCGAGTCCCTGCTTTTTGCCCAGCACAAATACGGAGGTCGATAAGGCATCGGCCAGTTCTGGATTAGGGCAAATCACCGTCACGCTTTTAATACCCGTAGTGGGGTAACCCGTGCGCGGATCTATGATGTGTGCATAGCGCTTGCCATCAAACATCACAAAGCGTTCATAGTCGCCAGAGGTTACTACTGCCCCATTGTCTACCGTAAGCCACGACATTACCATGTCTTTGTCCTTCGGGTCCGCTATGCCTACTTTAAAATCTTTATCCCCTTCATCTTTGCCCCAGGCTATCAGGTCGCCAGCGGCATTTACCACCCCGCTTCTAATGCCCATGGACTGCATTTTCTCCATCGCCTTTTGAGCCGCATAGCCTTTCCCAATGGCCCCAAAGCCTATTTTCATGCCCTTTTCTTTTAGGTAAACTGTACTGGCCTCATCATTCATAATGATGTTCCTAAAGTCAATTTTAGAAGCAGCCTTCGCCACTGTTTCAGCATTGGGCATGGCCGTCATAGAGCCGTCAAACTTCCAAATGCGGTCCATGGAGGCATAAGACATGTCAAAGGCCCCATCGGTCAGTTGGCTGATGCGCAAGCCCCTGCGAATGAGCTGAAAGAGCTCAGCATCTACCTTTACCGTGGCCATTCCTGCCTGTCGGTTTATCTCGCTGGTCTGCGAGGCCGGGTCCCATGAAGAAATAAGTTTTTCTATGCGTGTAATCTCGCCAATAGCAGCATTTATACCATCCCAGGCCGTTTGCGCATTGTCATGTATGGCGGTAATCTCAAAGCGAGACCCCATGAGTTTGATCACTTTCTGGTGCTTCTGCCCTTGCGCCCACAAAGGGGCACAAGACAATAGCAGAAGACTCAGGTTGAGGGAAATGATGATCTTTCTCATTTCAAATATTTTTTGAATTCGCTGATGTAATCTTCAGGCTGCTTGCCCTTGTCAAAACCAAAAGAACCCAGCACATTGCCCTGAGCATCGGTAAACACTGCCAGCGGAAATTCGCCATCAGGATTGTAAGTGGACGCCAATTGCTCGTTGTGCGCAGTCTGTTCTTTAGACAGGCGGTTCTTCTTTCGGTAAGGAAAATCGGCCTTTACCAGAGTAAGATGTTCCTTGGCATAAGTGCTAAAAGTTTCCGTCTCGAAAAGCTCTTTGTGAAGCTGGATGCAAGGCTTGCACCAGTCTGAACCTGAAAACACGATGAGAATCGTATGATCATTGCTGGCAGCTTCTACTTTGGCCGCCTCAAAGTCTGCACCCCAGTTGAGGTCTTTGCTTGTTGTAAGCCCCGTCAAGGCTACCAGGCAAGCTGTGATTATGAGTTTCATTGAAAAGGTTTTAATTAACAATCGGCCTTATATACTGGTGCCCCTGCGCTACCCTACCCCCCCTTCAGAATTATTAATGAAGAATGGATAATGTTGAATGAGGAGGAGGAGTAGACCGAAGACAAAAGACGCACTCGTTTTGCGAGGGAAGCATGACCGAAGCAATCTCCAAGTAGTGGAAAGTAACAAAAGGGCAATTGAGGAATAGTTTTTGGACGCCCAGCCACACGGGCCTTGCGCCCAAGCCCTGCGCTATGCGGGGCAGGCGCTATAGTATTCGTTTTGCGAGCGCAGTGTGGTAATCTGTTGGAAAGAAACGAATGCCCTGTAGGTACCCACCCCTAAATCCCCTCCTCGGAGGGGACTTTTAGAGTCAACACCCGTCAGTATCGAACCTTAGATTAGTGGTATTGTAACAATTCAAGTTTATCTTACGGGTATTGTAAGGGAAACTGGTGAATGATTACGTCAATCTCGGGCTGGTTTACGTGAACCTAGGTAAGTAACCGGGCGGTACCTCTTCAGACTACCACCGCTGCCTTACTCGAGATTTCTCGCCCCCTATTCATAAACGACATGAGGCTGGAAAAAAATAAACATGTTTTATACAACATGTTTTCATATATAAATATATACATGATTTACTTATTTCATATGTTATAAATAAAAGAACCCCGCAACTGAAGGAAATGATGCCTTGCTGCGGGGTCTTTACTCTGCTACTGATTTTTCTTCAATCCTCTATCCTACATATAGAATTCAAACTCTTACTGATTGAAAGACCTTAAGTCAATATTGTTGATGGCATCGGCTATTTCATAGCCCAATCTCAGCCCTTCATCACAGTCCATTCTCATGTGTACACCCAGTGGAATTCTGCTATAGGCATTCTCTGCCGCCATATCAGAGAAGGTATTGAAAGTTCTGGGTGTACCTCTAAACTCTGTTCTGCCTTCGTGCGTCAGGTCCGTAAAATTGGTAGCATCACCAAAAGTATCGATGAACACACCTCCTGCCGCTGAGGCAAAGGTTGAGTGACCCGATGGATAACTTGGGAAGCTTGGGTTTGGCCAGAAAACCAGGCGGAACAGGTTAGTCTGGAAGTCAGGATCAATGAACTCATGGATGTATACATTCGGGCGCATCACCATAAAGTCGTACTTGTATTTCCAGGAAGCCACCGCAGCATCATTCAGCGCAAAGCCCAGCTTCACCATCATGGCCATCGATTCTTCGAGGTTCAATTCATACTGCTCCAGCAACTGGTTGGCTATGGAGATCTGTCGGGCTGGTGGACTCATCATCATTCCTTCTACATCATCACTCCAGAACTCGGCAATCCATAATTGCTCACCGTCTTCAGTTCTGGCTGCATCATTGGCCGTTACTACCTCCTGCATCTGAGCAAAGTACTCACTCGATGGGTCTTCACTGTAAGCAATAGGATCTACCGCTGAGGTTTCACGAGGTCTGATGACAAAGCTGCGCACCGACTCACCCCAATAAGGATAAAGCGCTCTTTCCTCTTCAGCCGAATAGGTCCAGAAGCCCTCGCCTACCGGTGGCTCATAGTCAGATGGCTGTGGATCGAGGATTTGCTCTTCAGCATCCTGATCGGTCTGGCTGTATTCTATCACCTGCAAGGCTACATATTCGCCCCAGGCTTGAGAGTCACTCACCAGTTGATCGGTATAGCTGCCCGACAATCGCAGGTCTACTTCACTCTGTAATGTGCTTATTTCTGAGGTTCTACTTTCTGGCACATTTAGCAGAAAATGGTCTACTACCCTCGCAAATGCTGTGTTAAGGGCGATTTGAAAATCTACTTCTTCAGCCCTTTCGCTATCTCTTATCCTTAGGTTTCTGATAGAACCATCTAGTGATCGATAATTCTCGCTGCCAGGGGCGATGGTTTCATAAGCGGCCAGGTAAATATAGGCCATAGAGCGGGCCGAGGCATTGGGTCTGCCAGCCGAATAGCGTTCCAATTCTAAAAGTAATGTTGTCCATTCCGTCACCACAGCATTACTGGCCAGGGACAGGTCGTTGGCAGTGGCAATATCGTCTAAACCAGTCCCAAAGTCTGTTATGGGTTCCGTCTCACTCGTGCAGGCTTGCACTACCAGGGTCGCTGCTATCAACAATGACAAGCCAATTCTCGCTTTCTTCATCTTTAGGTTTTTTTGTTTTGAAATTCAGGATGTCGATGGCCAGGCCATCAAGGTCTTGATACTTAGGAGAGCATCGCTTTATAGGCGATTTGGATGTAAGACGCGCAGGTGGATTGCTTACCCAACCAGGGCGAAGAAAATATGTTGATTAAGCGTTTGTTGCAGAAGGTTCCAAATTAGGCTTGTGGAGTACTTGGCGGTAAAGGACGAGAATCGGCTATCAGAAGACATTAAACTTGATGAAGAGAAGTATAAAAATCAAGTTTGATTTTCACCTGAATGTGTAGATTCTTGCTTACTTTAAGGCATATGAGTGATGCAGAAAACCCCAAGAAAAAAGAACCGCTATGGCAAAGACTGGTTTACATAATCTTTGATAAACTATTGATTGCTGGGGCCATTCTCTACCTGACTCACAACCTTACAACCAAAAGAGAAACTGCAATTAACACACTTGAGACTAAGTCAAAAGTATTCATAGATAGTTTAGGGACTCTTAACCAGTTAGCATTGAAATCAAAAGATTCTATTCATAACCTGCAAATGGAAGCAGTTAAAACGGCCAACCAATCCCACATTGATTCAGTGTCAAGCGCCCTGGAATTGCAAACCCAAACCATAAGACTTCAGACAGAGCTTGCGAATTCACTGACTGCACTTAATAAGAAATTTGAGGATGCCCTGGAAGTTGAGCGTCAAAAAGTCAATTTTGATGCCATTAGAAATGTAAATAAAACAAAGCTAGAGCTTGTACAAAATAGGTTGTCGGATTTCTACTGGCCTGTTTTGACGAGAATGGATAAAAGTCGGGCCATCTCCAAAGCCTATAAAAAGAATTTTCTGCTCAACGAAATTGAACAGCAGGTATTAGTGAACAACCATACGGAAGTTTTACAGAGAATTGAGAATTTTAAGCACCTGATATACACTGATGAATATCTGGATGAAGAAATCAAACACTATGTGGCTTATGTGTCTCTCTTCCAAACCATGCAGGAAAGTGGGTTTCCGGGTGATCCTTCAAAAATTGGTGGCAATTCATTCAGGGAGCAATTTTATAAGATGCTGAAGGCCAGAACAGATTACTATCAAACGCAATACAACGAATTACTGAAGGTTAATACAGGCAATGATTCCAGTGAATATCATTTAGACGATTTCCCATACGAAACCCAATACCGCAACCAGGACATTAACCTGGATTCAGTAAGTCTGATAAATGAACCTAATGAACTGAGATATGATTTCAAAAAATATTTCATACCTCAGGCAAATGACGAGCGATCCTTCAATGTGCCCTTAGACGACTCAATTGCTGTCTTTCTCAAAAATTCAGAGCTATATGAAAATGCATTTATCGAGGTAAGTTTCTTTGTTAAAAATCAGACTATTAAAGAAGAAAAAAGGAGAAAAAAGAATAAACGAATTGTAAAAGTTCGTCAGCTTAGGGAAAACCCAGTTTATTCGCAAAAGCTTGAGATAGGTGAAGATGCTGCATTTTACTTCCCCAGCTTAGGCAATTATTACCGTATTCAACTAAATAGAGTTTATAAAGACAGTGGCAGGCAATACGTAGATATTACCGTACACAAATGGTGCGAAGCTGAAGGGGCCTGCAAGCTAAAGAAATCACCTTAACCCATCCTTTTAAGGCATAAAAGTACTCAAGTCCACTTTAAGCGCTTTACCCCTTAATTCAATCTCTCCAATGGCTTTTTGCTTGAAGGGAAACTCACCCGGAAACAAGTCCATCAGGGCTTTGGAGGCCAGTATGGGAACACCAAACTCATTGCACTTCGACTGAATGCGGGCAGCGGTATTGAGCACATCGCCTGAGTAGGTAATGTCTCTTTTGATAATGCCTATCTCCCCTGCTATCACCTTTCCGGTATGCAGCCCAGCCTTGAATTCAGGTATAAAGCCGTACTTCTCTTCATATTTGGCCCTGCGCTTCTCAATGCTGTTTTTGATATCGAAATAACATTTGAGGCAGTGATAATCGGTGATACCATCTTGCTTGCGCCAGGTTATCACCACCTCATCGCCCACATACTGATAGATCTGCCCTTTGTTATAAAGAATAGCATTGGTGATGTCGGAAAAATAGTCACGCAGAAAATCATGATATAGATGATTGCCCAGCTTCTCGGCCGTAGCAGTGGAAGACTTCAAATCGAGAAACATAAAAATGCGTTCCTCCTCTCTTGCCCGGTGATACCTACCACGGATCAGGTTCCACAACACACCATGTCCAAACTTGTCATTGATCTGTAGCAATAGCTGAGTAAAACCCACCACTACCGACCAGGAAAGGATGTTTTTCAAATGTACCGTATCAGTAAGGTAGTCGCGATAAGCGGTGCCAAAGGCCTCATCACTCATCAAAACCCCGGTATTTAAGGGCACCAAAACCAGGCCCATTAAGAGCGTGATGATGCTCACTACAGTAATGTACCAGCCTATCACTACCAGAATGCCCCACCAATAGGGCCTTTCACGAAAACGCTCATGCACTACAAATACCAGGAAGGTAGCTCCAAGACTTATGGCTATAACAGTTGAAGCAAGGTGAAAAAGTAGATTAGTGCTAAAGGAATAGAGTTGGGTAGTTCCCAGCGAATAA